>JAABUS010000550.1_pt1 | contig 94223 bp, 1 predicted proteins | sample 5560161 | NCBI WGS metagenome assembly JAABUS01 (sample SAMN10711885, study PRJNA513376) | rock metagenome | isolation source: Antarctica rocks | place: Antarctica: Victoria Land, Trio Nunatak nord | collected 2016-01-04
AGAGGTAGTAGTAACTATAAATATATATATCTATAAAGATAGTAGTAGCTATAAGTATATATATCTATAAAAGTAGTAGTAGTAGTAGTTATAAATATATATATCTATAAAGGTAGTAGTAATAGTAATTATAAATATATATATTTATAGAGGTAGTAGTAGTAGTTATAAATATATAAATCTATAGAGATAGTAGTAACTATAAGTACGCGTATTTATAAAGATAGTAGTAGTTATAAATACGCGTATTTATAGAAATAGTAGTAGTTATAAATATATATATTTATAAAAATAGTAATAGTAGTAGTTATAAATACGTATATCTATAAAAGTAGTAGTAGTTATAAGTATATATATCTATAAAGATAGTAGTAGTTATAAGTATATATATTTATAAAAGTAGTAGTAGTTATAAATACCCGGTTATTATAATTATTACTGAAAATCCGTTTTAATATAGTAGAGATTTTTTAGTAAATCTCTACTCTACCCTATTTTAATTTAAAATAAAAATCGAGCCGCGATCTCTATTTTATACTTTACTCTATTTTATTTTATTTTAATATTCTCTCTAGAGATCCCTATATTAATTCGAAATATAATTATAAATATTTATACACGGTATATCGCTCTTTTATATATTATTATTATTTAGCTACTCTATTTAGGTCTTATATATATTATTATTACTCTTCTATTTTAATATTCCGTTTTATACTACTAATTAGATTTATTTAAAAATATCTCGTTAATAATTATTTACTCCTACGACTCTCGCTCGTTAATATTTATAACGGCGATAAGATTATTTTTAGACTATTTATTTATAGGGGCAGTTTTAACTTTAATTTCTATTTTAAATATAAAACTTTTTATTTTTACCCGGCGAGGTTATAACTCGCTTCAATTTTACTTTTATATTTTAATAAATTTAAATTATCGCCGTTTAAATATTAACGAAGTAGATAAAATAAGAAAGTTTTCTTAATTATTAAAGACGAGTTTATATAATATATTTCGGGGCCTTTTTATTATAGAGGCGGCGTAGTTTTACTTAAAGAGACGGAGGTTATTATTAAATAAATAAGGGTAGAACTTCGAGTAGGTTATTAATAATATTATCGTCGGCCTAGTTTTACTCTCGCTCCCGCTTTTACTTCTACTCTCGCTCCTATTTTTACTCCCGCTTCTACTTTTACCCCTATTTTTATTCTCGTTTTTATTTCTACTCTTACTCCTACTCCCACGTACGTTCTTTGTATTCTCGCCTAGTTATTATTTACTCGCGGTTCTTGATTTCTCTTTTAAAGGCCTCGAAAATAGTTATTTTATAAACGATAATTTTATTATATTTTTTCTTCTTTTATAAAGCCGCCTACTACGCTTTCTTAATAAACGGCGGCGTAGGAAATTTAGTTAAATACTACGTATCTACTCTTTATATATTTAATAAGTCCTAGTTATATTAATAAAGAAGTTTTTAAATTAAATAATTAACTTATTAATTAATTATCTAAGAAGGGTTTTATATAATTATTAAAGACTTATTATTATTATAAAGAATTTATCTTTACTAAATTCGCGAAATCTAGTTATATCCTTTTTATTTAGTAGAAGTATTTAATTATAATATCGCGGTTTTTATTTTTAAAGTACCGGAGTATTTTCTAGTTATTAACGAGGGTAGTATCACGGGGTAGACTTTAATAAAAGTATTATTATAAATATTTATTAAAACGGCGGGTTAAAGCCTATCGGTAGCTCTATTAAAACTAGAGTAATATTAAAATTCTAGTATATTAAAACTAAATCCTCTATAAAATAATTAATATTTTTTATATTATATATTATTATATTAACTCCTTATTAAATAGTAGTAATAATAATATTAACGTAGAATTATACCTCTTCTATATTAGTAAGAACGATTATATTAATTATAAATAGTAAAATAATTTCTAAAATAACTAATATACTCTTTATTAATTAATATATTCAAAATAATTTACTTCGTATCGATAGCGAGTTTTATTTATATTATATCTATTTAGTACTTCCGTACCGTATTCTATTATTTTAAATAAATATTTCTAAACTCTTTATTAAATTATTAAAATAACCTATTTAATACTCTTCTTATTTAGAGTATTTATAATAAATATTAAATTGATTATTTAGAACGTTTCTTTATTTATTTCCCTTTTATTAATATAGTTATCTATTTTAATAAATTATTTATTAGATAAATATTTAACCTAGTAAATATTTTATTAATTATATCTCTTATACTTCTACTATAGAAAAAAGAATATTAGAATACTACTCTTTTAATACTACTCATATTATTCGCCTAGTATTACTATTTTTAATATTTATTATTAATTATTATTTTAGTTATTACCCTAAAAGAAGTTTAATTAAATTTTATTATAATTAATTTTATTTTCTATTTATAAGAATTCCTACTATTAAGTAAATATATCCCGAATAAGTAAAAGTTATTTTTAATATTAGACGAGTAGTTACCTAGATAATTATATAGTTTCTTAATTCTTTTATTAAAGTACTTTTTTAATATTCGTTAAAGAGAGACCGGAAAGCGAAGTAGTTTAATAACGACTTCTCGGAGTATATTAAATTTAAATAATCTATTATATAACTACTATTAGTAGGTTGTTAATAAAATAATCGTAATACTATTTATTATTATTTTTCGAAGGGATATTAAAGAACTTCGTTAATATCTTTAAAAGAAATAATCTTTAAAAGAATAAAAAGAAAATAAAGAAAATATTACTCCTTTTAAATATTTAACTATAACTCCCGAATAAATAGTAAACTTTATAGAATCTTTATAGATTTAGGTCGTTATTAATAAATTAATTACTAAAATAAAAATAGGCTCGGTAGAATTTTAAAATCTAATAAAAAAGAATAATCTAAATAGTTATAATAATATTAATATTAGAGTAAACGCTTAAAATGAGTTAAAACTCGAAGAGATTAAATTCTTTAATTTTAAAAGTAATAAAAAGGATAACTTATTTATTTTATAAAGATATATTATATATAAAAACGTTTTCGACTTTAAGGATCGCGATAATAATATAATTAAATAATATAGCGAAGAGGAAGTATAAAAGCTTCTATTTTTATATTTTAAAAAAGAAACTTTAAATAGTTTTGAAATAAATTAAATATTAATATTAAAGTATTAATATATACTTTCGCTAGCCCTAAATAGATAGATCGTTTTATTAAATAATTTAAAATAAAAACGCTAGAAACTATATATAAACTTCGTTTTAATAAATATAGATTTATTTAAATACGTACTAGTAAGACGCCTAGATAGTATATAAATAAAATATTTAATTTAACTAGAGCTACCGATATTCCTAGTATATATTAATAAATATTTATAATCTAGGATTATATTAACTCTAATTTTAAGTCTTTTATTAATCCGTTTAAACCTAGTATTTTATTAGATAAATTCCTTAATTTATTTAATATTAAGGAAGAAGTCTAGTTAGGAATAATACGAAATAATAAAATAACTAGGCCTCTACCGCCTTTTAAACTAGAAGGCTTATAATAAAACTAGTAAAATTATTAATAATTTAACTAGTTACGGTTATAATAAAACTAGTTATTTTGAATTACTTTTTATTAATTTATTAGCTCGGTTTATTAAAATATATTAAATATCTTTTAAATATATTAATAGTCTCGTTAAATTTAACTACTATTTATTTAGTTATAAATTACTAGTAATAATTTTAGGAATATATCTTTTCCTCCTAAAAATAGAAATCGTTTTAACTTTTAATCGCGCTAAGAAAACCGCGGGCCTATAACTAGTAGTTATAATTTTAATTATTTCGGGTAATAGTAAATACCCTCTAGGTATATAATTATTTATTATAGAATCGAGGTATAAGAGAATTATTTTTAAAAAAAAAAAATTATAGAGTAATAGATAGAAGAGTAATTTATATTTAATATTAATTACGTTAATAAATAAAGCTAGGATTAATAGTAAAATAATTAATATAATAAATAAAACGAAATAACTAGTTATTAAATAACTATTATCGATTCGCCTAAATAAGTCGAGTACTATATTTATAAAGAGTTATTCTTTTTTAAAAACGTACTATATATATATTTTAAAAATTAAAATTTAGGTAGGAACTCTATTAAAACCTCCTACCCTAAATATTTAATTATAATTATTATTTAGAAGAGTAAATAACCCTTAATAATAAATAGGAATATAGAAATTTATTACTAGGTTAAAATAAATAACGAATTACTAAAATAGAAATTTATTATTAAATTAAACTACGACTCTTCTAAAAATACGGGAATAGGATAAATATTTAGGAAATATTAATATACTAGTATTCTAGTCGGCCTAAATATTAAAATTAAAATAAAAAGAGTTATAAAGATATTAACTATAAAGTTATTATCGTTAATTATAAATTTATAGTATACTTCCTTCTAAAAGCTAGAATCCGCACTATAGTAATTTTACTCTAAATTACTAGTATTAATATTAACTACTATATTATTTCTAAATATATCGTTACCTCTTTATATTTCCCTAGGAAAAATAAGAGTAATAATAAAATAATAATCGAAATCGCCCCTAGGGAAGTCTATATTATAAATAATTTTAAAATAAATATATTTATTAATATAGACGTTATAGCCCCTAAAGAGATTAATATACTAGTATTTTATTAAATAACTTATATAGGTAGTTATAAAGTAGAGTACTTTATCGACGTTTCTTTAAAAAGTATAAATATAAACCGGCCGGTATATATTACGAAAATAAGAGTTATCCCCCTATAAACTATAGTAACTATCGAAGTCTATAAATTTAAATTATTAGTATAAAACTACTTCTTTAAACTAGTAGATACTAATTTATACCTCTTTACTAGAATCGTGAAAAGAGAATAAATTAATACTTATAAAGAATAAGACGGATAAATACGTTGAAAATTTTAAAAATATAAAACTAAACTAAATAATCGAGGTTTAATTTAATAATTAATATAGTATTATTAGAGGCGATAACGACGTTCGCGAGCTCGCTATATAAAGGCCTTTTTAAAAATATAAAGAAATTCTTATTAAGAACGCGTTTAATAACGCGGTTATTATTAATACTAATTTATTACTTTTTGAATAATCTTTAAAGAGGTAAAATATAAAGAATTTAATAAATCCCTAACTTTCTATTCTATTAATAAAGATAATTATTTCGGTAAAGAATAATATCCTCCTAAATAGTATTATTATATATAATAACTAACCGGAGTTAATAAAGATTATTAATTAATTCTCTATACTTTAGATAGAAAAAGACTTCGTTAATATTCTAAAAAACGAATAAATATATATACTACTTCGCGCCGACTAGAAAGATAAAGTATTTAAAATAATATATATTTACCCTATAAATAACGAGAGTTAGAAAATTATTAACGATATCTTTAATAAATTATATATTTAGGGACGATTTAAATAAATAATATAAACTACTTTATTTAATTTCCTAGTCTTCGTTATTTAAATAATAAGATTAGACGGTATTAAAAAGAGTTATATTATTATTAATATTCGAGATTTAAATACTATAATTATAATAAATATTTATTATTTACTTTTATAGAATAATATAATTAGCGCCGTTAAGGGTTATTATTAAATTATCGTCATTAACGCGGCTAGTTTCTTTTATTAATAGTATATATATTTAGAGGATAAATATAAATTTACCGTTATATTATACCGTAGTTAAGAGACTTTTAATATTATAATTATAGGATTTAAGAACTCGCCTATATATATATAATAATAAATAGACCGGATCCTATATATTTATAAAGTATTCGCTCGAGTATATATCGATAATATTATTATATTCTCTTAGACCCTCGAGGATTATATTTAGTATCTATATATAGTATTTTTTTTATTCGTTAAGTTTAATATTTTAGTTAATTCTAAAAAGACGTTTATTAGTTATTTATTAATTATACTATTTAGCTAGAAAATTTATAATTATTAAATAACTAGTTTTTCTTTAAATATTAATAGTATTTAAGACGTACCTAGGAATAATTAATTAATTAAAAGATTATATTAAAGATTATACTACTCTAGCTAGATTTTTATAAAATAAGAAAACCGAGTTATTAAATAAAATACTCCCTATAGGCGCTTAACGATAAAAATATATTAAAAAGACTAGTTTTAAATTACTTTCTTTATATAAAATTCGTTTATTTAAAATTATTTAGAATACCCTTTCTAAACCTTCTTTTCTATATTATTTCGATAATAAAAAGAAATTATTTATCGACTTTAATACTAGTAAAGAATTCGGTTACGGGGTTATAATTTATTATATTATAAAAAACCTAAAAGATCTTTATTTTAACTAGAAGTAAATTTAATCTATCTTTTTTCTTAATTAACTCTTTAAAGATATAGAAATATACTATTTATTTACTAAAATAGAACTAGTAGGAATAGTATAAATATTTATTAAAATTAAATATATAATCGAATTAGCCCCTAAAATAATCGTCTATATTAATTATAAAGTTATATTTAGTATAATTAAATAAATAAATATAACTACTTTATTTATAATAAAGATTAATTTATATATCGTATAGACTTTAAATTATATTTAGTATTTTTAAAATATAGAAATCCGTTATAAATCTAGTATTAAATATATAGTATTAGATACCCTATCCCGACTATAATAAAAGAACGTAGTTAGAGACTTTTTAGAAGGCGAGTTAAATATACTTTAAATATATATATATAAAGTCTATATATTAGTAGAAATAAACGTATTATTTAAATAAAAATTACTTTAAAGATACTAGATTAACGACTTTTAGGCTAAAATAAATTATATATTTAACTATAATATAGAAACTAGCGAGGATACCGTAGATTTTAATTTTTCGAAGAAGGATAATGGCTTAATATAATATACCCATAATTTAACTACTAATTGAATATATATACTAGAGTATTTATATATATCTCCTTTATCTATTAAAGTTTTATTTCACGTCGTATATTCTAGTTTATATATAGGAAGATATAAATACTATAAAATAATAACTAGATACTAGTATATATATAAACTAAATAAGAAACTAGGAGAGTATTTACGATATTATTTATAATATTAATTATTCGGTACTCCTAAATATAAGTTTTATAAAGTATTATAATTTATTTTTATACCGCCCTCTTTTTTTTATATAATTTTTATCGATTTTATTTTAACCTTACTCCTTTCGTAGGAAGGATTCGATAATATTATAATTATTATATATAAATTTTCCCGAAAAGTAACCGCGATTCTAGGAAAATTAATATAAAAAATAGAATAATAAATAAATATACTTTTACGTTATTTATATTTAATAAACTAGAGTATTCCGAAGGTTATTCTTTCCGACCGCGATTATAAATTTATAAATATTTTATAAAAGGCTCTATTTAATAAACTTAAAGTAAATTTAATATTTTCTATTATTTATTATTTATAAACGGATAGATTAAACGAGTATATAAATTAAACTATTAAAATTATATTATAATTTTAAATTATTATTTTATAAAATTTTAAAGCCTAGAAAGAAATAGTATTTTTTATAATTATAAAATATAATAATATATTTTCCTAGCCTATTAACTATATTTTAAATAAAGTAACTTTTAGTTTTATTATTAATAATACGTTAGACCTAAGAAATTAAGAGGATAATATTTTATTAAAGAAGTTAGTACGTATTTAAATTTTAAATATAATTATTTATATTTAAATACACGATAAAGAGTATTATAATCGTATTTATTACTCTTAATATTTCCGTAACAAAGACTAGGTCTTACTATATTTATATAAAAATTATAATATTCTAGTAAATAAATTTACTAGTTATAAATATAGTTAATAAATAACTAGGTTATTTAAGGTTTTTAATTATATCGTTAAACTCGTATACTACCTTAATATCCCGGAAAATTAAAGAGTTTATAATATATTTTTATTAATATAGTTAGAGTAATATTTATTACCGGATTAAGATTTTTTTAAATATCTATAACTTATTAACCCTAAAGTAGTAGAAACTAAAGGAGATAATTTAGAGTTAGAATAAAAACTAAAATATATTCTTAATAACCGCGTTATTAAAAAAGAGAATAATTACACTACCGAATACTTTTTATCCTAGAAAGACTAGGGATCTATATAGGATCGTTAGATAAATATTAAAAATATTTTTATAAACGAATTTATTAAGGAATATAAATAATAAATTAAATACTAAATTAGATTCTTCTTCTAGGGTCGATAATTCTAGAAGTATAATTATATTTCCTTTTTACTTTATCGTTCTTTATTTATTTTTATTAAGAAATAATTATTATATTAAATCTATTTATTAAACTCTATTTAGAGTACGGGTACTATAATAATATTAAAAGAATATTATATCGAGAACTAGTAAAATTACTCTTTAATAGTTTTAAATTATTCGATTAATTATATATAGAGCTATATAGCTCGAATATCTTAATATTATATTATTTATATATTTTTAAATAGATTTAGGTATATACCCCTCGTTATTATTACTTCTTAATTAAATAGTATATTTATATAGGAAAGAACTTCGAATAATATAAAAATAATATAATTATTTAGTCGAATCGGGACTAACTCCGCGCTAAAATAATTTTAATTCTAAAAGTATTATTAAACGACTTTCTCTAGTAAACTAGATTTATATTCAAACTTTATTTTTCTATTATATATTTAAGAGTTTTAATTCTTTAGTATTAATATTTCTATAATATTATATATATACGCCCTAATTTTATTTATATTATAAATTTTATTATTAATAATTTATATTATTTTTATACTTCTTTATTATTTTACCTAGTTATTATTTACGATTTTAATACTAAATTTTACGACTCTATATTAAATTTTAAAACTCTATAGACTTACCCGTAATTAATCGATAATTTAGAATATATATTATTTATTTATTTACTTTTATATATAAATACTATTTACGTTATTATTTACGATACCCTATATAAATATATTAACGAGGGTATTAATTTCTCTCTTTTAAAAAAAGACGATCTATTATAGAGTAGACTTTAATAAGAGTATTATTATAAATATTTATTAAAACGGCGGGCTAAACTCTATTATTAACTCTATCGAAACTAGAGTAATATTAGGATTCTAGTATATTATATTAATAAAATAGTAAATTAATATTCTATTAAAAAAAGCGGAAAAAGCGCGTAGATTTATTCAATTTATATATTAACCCTAGAGATCGATTTAGTATTTACTTTCGTCTAAAGTATTTAAATATATATTTAATACCTTAATTTATTTTAAATAATTTTAAATAAATTAAAATAAACTAGTTTAAATAATACTAGTTATTTATTTATTAGTATTGGCCTAGCTAGGTTTAGTGTCCGTTTAATTAAATAAAGCGCGTAGGCGTAGCCCCTCGCCGCTTTCTCTAAATATAAATACCGTCCCCTCTCTTCTTCTTTCTATCTTTCTTTCATATTCTTTAGGATCTTATATAGGTCCTTTAAATACTCTTAATCTCTAGTCGGCCTCGTTTATTACCTTTATACTCGGACCTCGATTTATATATTATATTTACGTTTATTCTACCGCGCCCCTATCGAATTTAATTTATATACGACGATCTCGATTCCTCGTGGAGCTAGACTTTATCTTTCTTATTAGGCGCGTTTATTTATTTATAAAGTTTTTCTTTTTTTATACTCGAATACTTTTATTTTAAGAATACCTCCTCTTCCTTAATCTTTTTTATTAGTTTTCTTATAATTTACTACTACTACCCCCGTCTTTTATTAAGTTTTAACTTTAATCGCCTTAAACCTTTACTATATAATATACGGGCGATCGCCGTGACTATAACGAAGGTATTAATATAATAAATATAATATTCTATAACCTAAATTAATCGAAAATATATTTTATATTCTCCTTTAAGTTTTTATCTATTACGCCGTTAATATACGGTTAGCGCTAAACTCTTAAAAGTTATTTATTAATACCTACTATATAGATTTAATCTAGGTTAATTAGATAACTAAGCCGAGGTTAATTTAATTAAAATTTTAAATATCTATTAATACTAACGTAATAACGACTCGATTACGAGGATATATATATATATTACTCTACGATACCTAGATCGGTGATTAGGTTTTTAAAGGTATAATATTTTTATATATTTTATTACCGAGCTTTTTTTACCCCTATTAATTATAGTACCGTTTTCGAGCTCGTAGCGGTAATAATCTTAATTATACCGGGGCTAAGTTATATATTATTAATAATAAAGTATTTTACGAGGTAAAACGCTAGGACTATTTAACTAGTTATTATAATAAAACTCGATCGCGGTATAAAGTTAAGAAAGAGGTAGGGGATAATTAAATATCGAGAGGCGAGATTTTAAAAAAGAGTTACCTAAATAAAGTTTTAAAATATAAATCTTTATCTCGTTTAATATAATAAAGTAGGCGGATTAATTAATATATTATAATAATCTTAACTTAAAGATTTAAACCGTTATAATTAACGTATTTAAACTAAATATAAACGTTTATAAAGGGCGTAGTAAGAATTAAACTATATATAATATCGATCGAATATAAGATCCTAGCGGCTAGAAGTTATACTAGGGCGTATAATTTAATATAAAATAAAATAACTAAAAATCGGCGATCCGTGGTCTTTTAGAGTAAAGGGAAAGGAGTAGGATTTTAATTAAAGAAAATTATAGTATATAACTTATTAGCCTTTATATATATATAACCCGCCTATTTTTATTTTACTTTAACTAGAATTTCCCTTAAATTCCTTAATTAAAAAAGATTAGATTTTATTTAGATCCTTTAGCGAGTTTTTATATTTATATTTTATAATAACTTTTATTAATATGAATTTCGTTTAATTCTATTAACCCCTAACTACGATAGGTTTATATAGCGACGGGCGGTTTATAATCTCTAACCTTTATATCTCTATAACTTTTAGACAGAGTAAGAAAGTGAGCGAAAATCTCGAAGACTTCGATTTAATTTAATCTCTAAGTATAATTAGGCCGCCGCCGAAGGAGTTTATAAATTTACTTTATATATTAATACCGAATCTTTATACTAAAAGAGCTATTAAAGGTATAGTTTTTAATTATTAATATTCGATAGGTGTTAATTAACGAGTTTAGGTCTTTTAAATATAACCGATACTAAAAACGGTTATAAAAATAATAATACTTTTTTATTCCTCGAGAAATTATTATTCGATATTAGAGAAGTCCTAGAGTCGTAACGAGCGGGATCGAGTATTAAATACGGAGTTAGAAAGTTTAATAACGCCTTTAAATATCCTAACCTAAAAAATTACGATAACTCTTTTATTTCTAGACCGAGATAAGGTAGAGACTAAAGTAGAGATATTATTAATAATAGTAACGTCTACTCTAAAAGTAACGGCTCGATTTCTAATTAATAAATTAAAAAATAATACTCTCTTAATACTTTATTAACTTTTATAGTAAATTTAGAAAATAGGTACGATTCTTTAAACCCCGCTCGTTAATTTTTATATTAATAATTAATAGATAGGGCCTACCTAGGTATTTTATCCTTTATAAAAAGATAAAAGACTTTATTTTTAATCCTCCTTTACTTCTTAATACCCCCCTCTCGTTAATATATAATATATAAATCTATTTTAAAAATACCGAGTCTTATCCGTCCGGTGAAATAAAAGAGAAAAAGGGCGAAGGAGCGAGTTATAGTATAAATAATATTATCCTCTACTCTCTTCGATCGTTTATTACGAGATTAAAATTAATATACTTTACCGACGCCGAGTATAAAATAATTATAGGCGTTATTAATATTCGAGATTCCTCTAAGTATAAAATAGATAATATAAATTTAAACGAGGATAATAAAGATATATATAGATTAAAGAAGGCCTAATATATAAGTTAATATATAACTCCTAGCCCCTATAAGCGTATCTAATAATTTTCGAAAGATCCTATTATAATTAACGAGATAGATAATACCGACGATAATTTTAATAAGATCGAGTTCGTATAGATTCGATTATAACCTAAATTTATTTTTAGACGACCTCGAAACTTTTAACGATATAAGAAAATAATAAACTTAAATCGATCTAAAGTAATTAATAATAATTAAGATATACTCTTTAATATATTTTTTACCTATACCCGGGATTTCTTCTAATATACTTTAAATAACCCTCTCGTGGTAAAGAATTACGAAGAAAAAATTAATAAAACTAACGTTTCTACTAAAGTTACGAGTATAAAGCCTAAGATTAATACCGTATACCTTAAAAATTTATATCTAAGGGAATAATTAAAGATATATAATTATTTTAATCCTATTATTACCGCCGAATTTATTACCGAACTTATTACCTCCCCCTTTAATCGTACTATCTCTCTTAATATCGTATTATCTTATAATCTAGTTAAGCAGGCTATTAATAGAGGTAATCGCGAAGTAATAACGATTATTTATTCTCTTTATATTATTACCGTCCCTTTATCTCTTCCCGAGTAGTATTAGAACTAAGGAGGTATAGTATTAAATAAAAAAATATAAGAGATCGTAAAGATTATTAATAAAAGACGAAGGGAAAAGGGCTATAAATACTAGGTATATTAAAAGAGAATATAACTACGCGAATACGAGTTAGGAAACGTATAGGAACTACTATAAAAATTTAAAATTAAATATTAAGCGTAGCGGGGAGGTAAACGAAGAAGGCCGGTATATATAAATAAAAGTCGGTGATCGTAGGTTACTCCTATTATCGTAGAAGAAGTATATATATTCTTGATTCTATCTATAGTGATAAAACGTTCCTAAGTTTCTATTCTATATATTTTACTCTATACTCTATTATATTCTAAAACTATTTTAAAGTAAAAAAAGAGTTATCGATAAAGTTATAGTCTTTACTTTAATAGCCTCGTTATAACTCTTTTTTATTAACCTTTCGATAAAGTAACTCTCTAACTCTTCGCTTAAAGAAAAGTTTTCGACGAAATATATTTCTATTTCTTTAGACGTTTACTTTTTATAAATATTATTCGGTTATTAGAAAGTATATTTTATTTTAGGTTTTATAATCTTTAATAATATTATTTTTACCTAGGTCTAATATTACCTTAAACTTTAAATATCTAGTTATTATAATTTCTACTTTAGTAGCGAATATCTCTAATATTAATAATAATTTTATTTTAATAACTGTCTCCTAGGCTCTAATATATTCCTACCTTTTATATTTAACTTATTTACGAGTAACGCTATAGGATAGGTAACGATATCGGTATTTATTTTTTCTCCTAATTTATCGGTTTATAGTAGTCCTCGGTTTCTATTTATATATAACGTACCTAGAGTACCGAAAGTATTAGTAGTTAAACTGGGATATAAGATTAAAGATACGATATATAAAGACTAATAGTAGTAGACCTTTATTAATTTAAACTTATTCTTTATTAGGGTTAGAAATATTTTAACTTCTTATATATCCTAGCTTAAGAACCGGGTTTAAAGTATAATAATTAATTTATAAATACTTTCTAGTATAACGACGAGCTGAAAATATTTAATCTCTTTTAATTTTAAATCCGTTAACTACGGACTTATAGGGAGTTTAAATTCATATATAGTAATATTTTTAAATCCCGCTTTTATTATTTAATTCCTTAAGAGTTCTCCGGAGATTTTTAAAGTAAGGCCTACTTTTTAAGCGGTAACTTCTTAATTCGCGTATTATTTTCTAATATTACTATCTTCGGGTAAAGACTCGTTATCGTTTTATATATTTACCGTTAATTCTTAATATTCTATTTAATTATTAAGTTTATAGTACCTACTCCCGGGTTAAAGATTATTTAAAGAATATAATAGGATATTAATACTAACTAGGTTTATATACTTAAAGCTCCGTTTAAATAATCGAGGCTAGTTAAAGATACTACCGTTTATAATACGAGTATGAATAAGATCAAAATAATTAATAGGAAAAATCCACGATAGATCGAGATTATCGATAATAAACTAGGAGAATAAAGTATTAGCGCGGTAATAACCTCCTTCCCTAATTAATATAAATAACTATATATAAATATTAACCGGTATCCTAGGATAAGAGGTTTTAATCTTAAATTAATATTCTTAATAATATAGGAATACGTTATTATATTAATTGAATAGGATTTAAGTCCGTACCGGTAACCTAGGTTAAATTAATTATTAATCTCTTTTAAAAAAACAATAATAACTATAAATAATTATTCGGAGTATTTACTTTAATAAACGGGTACCGGTCCGTTATATCGTATATTTAATTATAACTATAAATAATGAGTTATAATATTTTAAGAGACGACCGACCGATTTCTATCGCCTAAATTCCTAGAATTATAAATATACTTCGCGTATCTCTATAATAAATTTAAAAATTAAGATTTTACCCGTTTTAATTTTTATATTTAATATCGCTAGGGTTAATCCTTTTACGGGAGCGAAGAATAATTATTCGTTAAAAATTAATCTAAAGACGTAATATTAAAAATCGAGGCTTTTTAAATATTATTAATAACGTTTCTAAAAATATATTTATTTTAATAACCGACCGGTTTTACTCTTCTTATTACGAGAGTATCGCCTATTAGTTTATATAATATAAATAGGCCGGTATCCGGCGCTAATTTTATTATTCGGTAAAATATACCCTATTATTTATTAATATTATTTTAAGTTTTTAGTCAGCCCTACCTACTTCCTATATAATAAATATAATAACGACGGCTATTTTCGTACTCGTATACTATAATATTTAATATAACGGATATAGTATCCGACTCTCTAATTAACGCTAGGTAAATACTCGTAAAAATAGAAATTAATTAAATTTTATATACTTTACCTTCACTATACGTAGAGTCTTTAAGTATATTTTAAGAAAGTTATTAATTATCGTAAACGGATAAAATTTATTTCTTTACTACTTTATTTAATTATATAGTAATAAGACTTAGGGCCCTTTTAATTATCTTTAAATAAATAATAATAATAATACCTTTATCGCGCGCGTTATCTAGCGATCTCGGGGGTAGAATATCTACTAATTTAATAATATTTAAATATTATAAATATATATCACTGTACGATTAGACCTGAATTTACGTTATATTTTTTATCTTCGGCTCGTTATCCTAACTTTGGCCTAAACTCCCGTTATTCTTTATTTCTATAATTATAAACCTTTATCCTATCGTTATTTTTACGATAATTTCTATATATATACTCGTAAATTTCTACTCCTCGCCGCCTTCGTTTTTATATATACCGTTATCGTTAATATAAAGAGTTTCGAGACTTTCGTCCTAGAGTAGATATAATAAACTTATACCGCCGTTAATACTATCGAGAGACTTAAGTTTTAAAGGGACTTTATAAAATCTTTATATACCCCTCGATCTTTTTAAGAGTTAAGTCCGTCTTAATAAAATTAAAGTAAATTATAAATATATTTATCTCTTAAATTTAACTTTCGTTATAATCTTTCTTTTATTTATATATACCCTCTCGTAGGAGGATTAGATTAGAGATTTTTATATTATAAATCTTAAAATATATAATTTTTTGGGTCCGAGAAAAAAGAAAGTACCCGTTATTTATAATTAATTAATATAATAGCCGTCTCGACCTAATTAAACGAAGAGGTCTAATACTACGAGACTAATTAACGGAATTATTATATTAAATTATTTTATTAGATATAGCTATATCGAGAATTTCTAAAAATATTATATTTAACTCGAATTCTTTATTAAGTTTAATATAGTTATGAATTAATTATCTTATCCGTCTAATTATCCCCGGGTTCGAATTAACGATGACGAATAACCTCGTTAAATCGTTTACACTAACGAAGATTATAAAGAGGGAACGATCAGGAAATAAAAATATTTATTAAATATTATCGGTATAAATCGAGTATATAATTTATACCGAATAATTATTAATATCGTTAATTAGAGTCCTTAAAGATTATAAATTTCCCTCGAATATAATATTACTTTAATATATTAGAAAAATAGTCTTTAAATTAAAAATTACCGAGATTTACTCCGTATTTTAAAGCCGAGGCCATAAGTATAATAATTATTATTACGAAGTATACGAAGAAAAGAGACGTAAATATAAAAGTATTTATCCCCGTATTTATTATCACGTCGAGTAAGAAAGAGTAATACTATCGAGATTTTAAATTATAATTATATAGTTATAATTATTAAAGTCCTAATTTTTACCTCCTCTTTTCTCTACGCCTTCGTTAATATTTAGTTATCGCTATAATAATTAGTTATCTAATAAATCGAATCTCCGTATAATATTATAATTTATAATCGTTATTTTTTAAACTTCTTTTAAATACTTCTCTTGAATTTTAATAATTAGTCCGTTATTTTTTAGTTTATATTAATAAAATTACCAGTTTCTTCCTAAACTAAAGAGCGGAGGATTATTTTTTTAAATAAATTTCACGATCTTTAATTTACCTTTCGGGATAGCCTTAAATTTCATAATTAATTTATAATACTCTTTTACTATATCGCTACGTTTAAACTTTATATTAAATAAGAGCGAACTCGAAGTTATTTTATAATAATATAATAAAATAATAAAATTCTAATAGACCCTCGGCGAGTACCTCTTAATAATATTTATAACGGGCCTTTTTAGTAGTATCTTTAAGAAAAGCGAAGCGCTAGTATCTAAATTAACCTTTTTTTATTTAAGGAGTATAATATTCTTTATTATATAACCTTTAAACCCTATCGCGGGCGGTAACGGCTTTTAGTAATTAATATATACCGAGGCTATAAAAAGGGCCTAGTAAAAAGAAATTTAAAATAATAATATAATTAGTCTTTATTTATCTTAGTTTTTTCTTATATTAATTCTAAACCCGTTAGGGTATTTTAAACGGAGATAGATTTAATATAAAGTATTTCCTCTAAATTGATATTTAATACTTTCTGTTATTACGTGCCGTATTTCTAAGTAATAGAGATTTTAAAGTCTTTTTTACTAGGGATTCAAGGTCTTTAATAATAAATAATATTAAATAATTAATAAACCGGCTTTCCTTAGTAGCGCCTAGATATTATTATTTTAAAATACTAACTCATTAATATAATCGTATTATACTAATATTATAGGGTAATTATTACTACGATAAATATATATTAAAAGTCTTATTAAGTATTAATATATATAAGTTTCTATTATTTAAAGCTAGTATAATAAGAGTTTCGGGATATATAAATATATAGGCGGCTTAAAGCGCGTTAACCCTAAAAGAATATTATTATTATAATTTATCGTTATACGGTAGTATTATTTAGAAATCTCTCTTTATATATTTAAACTAGCTTTATCCGACGCGATTTTTTATCCGTAAAAACCGATCCTCGAAGTATTCGATAAAGGACCCGAGAGCTTCAGAATTAAAGTTACTTTCTTCGACGAAAGATATTATATAATCGGTCTAACCCTTTAGCTCTTTAGAGGATAATAGTTTTTTATTAAAGATACCGAAATACTTTTCTATTTACTCCCTTTAATATTCCTTTACTTTTATATTATTAAAGTTTTTTAAATTTTTTCTCGTCTTTCTTTATTCGTCTCCCCTAGGGCTTAATACTTTCGACGATATATATCCTATCTTTTATCTTTTATTAGATAAGCGAATAGGAGTGAGTTATATTTAATTAATTATTAATTAAAAACGGATTTAGATAAACGGACTAAAGTTCTATATTTATACTCGAGGAGTCGAAGAGTTTAGATCGATAACGGTTAGATATAGAAAATTAAAAGTAAGGAGGAATTAATCTTTATAATAATAAACGAATAAATTAATCTTAACTAGGGATTATATAGCTCTTCCGAAGTAGAAATATTAATTCTACGTTAAATAATAGGATCGTTAGCTCTTCTTAGTCTTTAAAGTAAAGACTCTCTATTAATATTTTCTTTAACTCGGTTTTTAAGCTACCTAAAATAAATATTATTATATAAAAATAAACGTACTAGTATCTACGTTAAAATGGTAATATAATAGCGCCTATATAATTAGCCTCGATAGTCTAATTATTTTATAGGATATATTAATATAACTACGACTTTATTTTACCCTCGACGTTATTATAATTACTTAACCGGGAGTTAAAACTTTACTCTAATTATAAACTATAAATTAACGGCCTTTATAGCGTTACGCTACGGTAAAAGAGATTTCTAAATTTATATTCTAAATCTGTACCTCGTAATATACTTTAGTTATTATAATAAATAGGGATAATAAATCTTAAAATTAAATTAAGACTAAAAATCTTACGGGCTTCGAGATATTAAAACTATTTAAGAGCGAGTTTATTTAAAGGATAAACTTATTCTATTATTATTCTATACTTTATAATATAATGAATTCCACCGATAATAAATTAGGAATAATATTTTAAATAGAAATATTTAACCGACCCGTAGGCTCTAATAGCGAAGCCCGGTAATATTATATTTTAAAGTATTAGTAGGGACTTTATAACGACGGTTCTATATCTCTTAAAGGTCCTCCGCCTATAAGTTAGATTATTAATAACTAGGGTACTACTTTTACTCCGACTACCTATTCTTTACTATATCGATATCTATTTATATATAAACTAGTAACTATACTTATTCAAAATCTAAAGATCTTAGTACACGAATTCTTTAGTTTTATTTTTATTATCGGGCGTATTAACCGAGTAAAATATACGACGGACTTTAGATTAGTATTCGCAGCGGCCGTGATATATAAAAGTAGGAATAATATTTATCGGTATTTTAACTAACTTTACCTTTAAGGGTATAATACGACGATTACTATAATAAATACTTTATCCGTTAAATAACTTTAGGGACTAAACGAGATATAACTTCTTATAAATATCGGTATTAAATAGTTATATAAAATAACTTAATTAATAAAGGAGGTAAAGAGCGGGTAATTTAGGGAGAAGAGTTTAATCGAAATTTAAATAATAGTTTTATTCTTTTTAGTTTATTTAATTTATATTTAATATCTTCTACCCTTAAAGCTCTTACTAATAAATATTATTCCAAAACTAAATTATTAATTATACGGGAATATTAAAATTTTGAATACTATTATCTTTAAATAAAGAAATCTATTTCCTCCTATACTATTTTATTTAATATAGAAGATATCGATAAACCGTAGTCTCGGTTATAACGGGAAGCGGTTTAGCGGCTTATATATATAAATAAGAAAAAAGGTATTAACCTAATAATAAAGACGATTTAATTAGTAATTAAAAATAATCTTAATTCTTAATATTTATTTTATTTAATATTATATCATTATCCTCCTTTCTTACTATTTATATAAAAGTAGGGATTAATCCCCTTTACGTAATATATTCTAGCTAATTAAGATCGACGTAATTTATTATTTAAGACTACTATACCTCTAATTATATAAATATTAATATAGGTTCTTTTTCTTTAAAAATTAAATTAAGGGTAAAATCGGTTATCTTAAAGAGCTAGCCCCGTAGTAAAGAGATATAAAAAATAAAAGGAAGTACCCGAGGGTAGTTAGAATAAGAGAATCTTTTAGGTATAAAGGGAATTATAATTTTATTAATATAGATATAGATAGCCTCCTACGACTTTGGTTAATAATTAAATTAATATTTACCCCCGACTCGTTTAAGGCGTTATTCGTTATTCGTCGAGGACTATTTCTACGCACGAGAACGAGGACGAAATTAACGCGTATTATAACCTATATAATAATATATAATAACGAAATCTATATACCGAATTATTACGGTTTATAGACTAGTTTTACTCTTATTAATTTAAAGATAAAAGTATTTATTTAAATTTATTTTCCCCGTTAATACTATAGATATTAATATCCAAAGGAAGATAATATAATAATAAAAGAATTATCCAAAAATATTAAATACTTATTTTCGAGGATATTAAAAAGTATATAGGATCTAGAAATAAACTAAATTAAAGGTAAGGTAATATATAGAGGTTATATTAAAAATCGTCTAGAATTAAATCGCTTCTATATACTATCTATAATATAGGTTAATATATACGAAGACGATAATAACCCTAACTTACTTAATTAAAAATAGGAATTATTTAAGGTAGAGAACGATAGTAATAATAATATTCAAGCGAAACTAAAGAAGGCTAAGGCGTCTTTCGATTATATACTATAAATATATAATTTATATTTAAGGATAAATATTCGTTTAACGTATTTATCTAAAGAGAAGATATATTTCTACGAATATTATATACGTATTAGAGTAGTAATACAAGATATTATAAATTAATTAACTCTTTATTCCTATTTATTAAACTAATTAATATTATACGTAGAATTCAAATAAGCCTCGAATTATTATTATATAATAAGATTATTTTTAAAATACCTAGAGCGAGTAAAATAACCCGTATAAGATCGAAAACGAATTTTAAATTAAAGATATAAGTCTAGCGGCGAAATTAATAAATTAAAAATAAATTATAAGACACTTAAACTAAAGGAGAGAATACCGTAGAAGTCGCGAATGAAATATAAAAAAGAATAAATAAATAAATTATCGGTAAAAGACTTTTTATAATAAAAACGACAAGGGGTATAAATATATAAAGGAGACTATAAGAAATAAAGCGGTCTCTAATAAACGGGGCGAAGAAGGTAAACGAGGTAATATATAGGAAAATTATCTAATACGAGATTATTAGATCCATGGGTTCTATATAAGAGCTGTATATAAATATAATAATAATAATCTCTTTTTCTCTCCTTATTCGTAAGCCTAAATTAGAAATACTAATATAATTAAAGAATAAACGACGTTAATCTTCTTATTAATATATCCTAATATTAAGAGGAATTATATCGTAGTTTATTTATAATTTTTATTATAACCGAGCTCTATCCCGATAGGGTAGTATTAAACCGTAGATATAACGCGCTAACGAGATATAGGCGGGACGGGGAAATAGTAAAAATTAATATAAATCTTTATAAATATATTATATCGTATCGAAAATAGCGCGTAAGAAAATATTAGGCGAATAGTTTAACCGGGGTACGAAAATTAACGAAAGTAGAATTAAAATCCCCGTAATTTACTCTAGTTATATTATAACTAGTTATGAAAGATAGGGGTCCTATATAGCTAGTATTATTTCTAACTTTTTAATTATAATTTATTACTTTCCTTTCAGCTTCCTCTTATTTCATAAATATTAAATTTATATATATTTTTTAACGAGTATAATCGCGTTTTAGAAACTCTCGACGTTTTTTATAATATTCTTAAAGAGACGCTTTAGTCTTTTAAAAGTCGGATTCCGTTAACTTTTTAAAAACTTTAAATATTAATAGGGAATTCTTTATTTCTTTAGAATATTAATAAATTTTCGCCCTCCGTCGAAGTTTAAGGTTTATCGATATCCTTCTTATACCCTTAAAGTCTCTTTTTTATTATTTCGAATATTACCGATATATCCTCTTTTATTTTTAATATTTAGATTTTAATATCCTTAACCGACTTAAACTCCTCTCCGCCCTCCGTTAATAATTATTTTCTACCGAAATCGATCTCGAGCCTAATTAAAGTATTAAATAAAAATTTAGTATAGATCACGGACTTCTTATCGAGATCGGAATTTAAAAAATATTAACGATAAATTATAACGGATAATTAAGAATCTTTATATCGTTGATCTCTAGTTTAATAAACGTCGTTTATCGGATATAATTAAATTTCGAAAGAGTTTAAGCCAGCGGTCCCTAACTATCGAGTATAACTAATAGGAATATTATATTTATAACTCGTTAAGAGTTAGTAAATTAACGGAAGATTTATTAATTATATAAAAGAAGACCGCCGGATATATCGAGGAGTATATAAATCTTAATAACCGATTTATAAATAAGTAAATAATAAGAACGGGGATCGAATATAGAATTAAAATATTTATCCTCGAAAGATTACTTAATAAAAGGGTAATCTCTACGATCGTAAACTTTAAATATATACGTTTTCGAATCGTTAAATTTAAAGAGTTTAACTACTTAATAAAAGGTATAAACTAGACGGGATAAATTATAAAATTAATAAAAACTAAAGTAGACTAATTTAATAACTACTAAAGTTAATATAATAGTATATATTTAATACTAGAATTAGCGCCACTAATTTATATATAATATAGTATAATAATATATCGCGAAGGAAGAGACCGCGTATATCTTCGTTAGAACTAAATAGAAAACGCCGCCGGTTAGATTAAGCGGTAATTTATTATTTACTCGGTAATCCTTCCGAGAATTAACTCTCGTAGTATTAAAATACTTTATAATTTAGAAATTAGATATTAATAACGGTATAGGAAAAAGGTAATAGTAGTAGCGAAGTTAAATAATCTCGGATAAATATTTCGAGTACCGCTATATATACGTAGATCGTTTAAAGTATTTTCGTTTATTAATAATTATAGAAGTCTAAGCGATTAATATAGTAATCGCGTAAAGTAATATTCAGAATAATTTTATATATTTAGATATTAGCGGAAGCGGTATATTACGTAAAAATACTAGAATATAAAGATAATGAATTTCTAAAAGTTAAAATAATATAAATAATACGAATATTATATAATAAATAACGGATTATGAACTTTATATTAACTTATTACTTTACTTTAACCTCGCGGTATTTATAAAATCTAATCCTCCGCCTCTCCTAAGTGAGAACTTAGTATATTAATTTATAATATTTTTATTTAAGAATACGGTATATCCCGATAATCTCGTAGTATTTACTTAAGTTAATTATTCACCTTTCTTATAAAAGACCTCGGGAAATTTATATAATCTCGTAGTATTTATAAAAGAAAACCTTCCGTTCTTTTTATATAAAAATTTAATATATTTATACGATCCCGTAATATTTATATAGGCTAACCCTCTATTTCTTTTACGAGAGATCTCGGGGTTTTTATATAATCTCGTAGTATTTATAAAAAAAAACCTTTTATCTTTTTTATATAAAAACTTAGTATATTTATACGATCCCGTAGTATTTATATAAGTTAACTCTCTACGTCTACTATAAAAGACTTTAAGGTATTTATATAATCTCGTAATATTTATAAAAAATAGTAATCCTCCCCTTTTACCCGATAATTTATAGTTTAGGTTCGACGTACTAGAGTTTATATTACGTAATTCTTTTATTATATCTCTATAATAGCCTTCTTTCCCCGTATAATACTAGATATCGAAACGATTTAGTAAGTTATAACGACGAGTAGGTTTAGCGCTAAACTAACTTTAATCTCTTTAATAATATATATAAACGACTCGGGTTTTAAAGTTTACCTTAAGATAATTAACGTTCCCTCGAGGATCCGAATTAGAATTAAATCGGCGGAACCGGTAGGATTATCGAGTAGTATAGTATAAAATAAAAAGATATATAAAATACTATATATACGGTGTCGTAAATATATCTAGACTTTATTAATTAGGATTATATAATTTATTCTAACGAAGTCACCTTATTATAAATACTTAATTTAATAAGGAGTGGCTAGGAGGCTTCGTCGAGACCCGGGTTATTATATATCTTTAACTTTTTATTTTTAGTACGGTCCGTTACCTTAAAATACACCCTAATAAATTATTTCTTAAATTTTAATAAGATTTTCTTAACTTTTTTACCCTTTAACTTTATTTATTATAAATACTTCTCGCTCTTAACCGATAATATAATAACCCTTTTTAAAAATAAATAATAATTAATAGGGGTTTAACGGCCAAAGAAATATAACTACTCGATTTATAAAAAAGTAATATAGGGTTCCTTTCCGATATCTTTAACTTATTAATAGAAAATAAATATTTAAAAAAAGATATCCTTTAAGTAATAGCTATAGTTCTTATTTAATAAATATAAATATTTATAGAACTCTCCCGATAATATATTAACGAGCCGAAACTTCTTATTTATAAAAGGAGCTGCGATTTACTATTTATAACTTCTTATATTAATATATATTAAAATATATATATAGTTTTATTAATAATACTTAAACTCGCTATAATTTATTAGAGGTAAAAGCGGGGCGTAATTAATATATTAAGAATTTTTACTTAACGGAGGTTCGGTTTAATTATTTATTTTATAATTTTAACGCGTCTCTTCTAATCGCCAGTAAGTAACTAGGCGATCGAATATATAAAATTCTCGTTATTTAATTTCCCACCGCCCTAAGTTTCTCGATATAACGGTAATTATTTTAAGTCTTTTATCGTTAGATATAGATATAAAGTATAGTTCCTCGTATATATTTTTAAATTAACTTATCCCTTCTCTACTCTTTAAAAATCCTATTAATTTAATTATCGAATTTAAATAAATTAGAGCTCGTCTTATCTTTCTATTATTTATTTAATTTTCTTAATATTTTTATAGATCCTAACTTCCGTTAAAAGAGTTCTTTAATTACTAGTTTTTTACGATCTTTAATCTTAATATTCTTAACTATTTATTATAAATTCGTTTATAAAGTTTACCGGTAGTATCCTTCGGCCTACCTATATCGGTCTTATTAAAATAATAGAAGATATATATCTACTCTTTATAGTTTATTTATTTAGAGTATTACTATATATACCTCGATACCTCTATAGAGATAAATTATAATATACCGACCCTACTACCGGCACCGGAAACTAGGATAATAATAAAAACTAAAAATATCTCCGTAATAAAAATAGATTTCGTATCGAACGTTAAGACTCTAATAGAGATAAACTTTATAAAAAGTTAATAAATATTATTAAAAAAAGTATTACTCATTATATTATATCTTATTATAAATTAATAAATACTATAGAGTCCTAGTCGAAGGAGGGGGGTATTTTAAAAAGTTTAACGCGTTTTTCCTAAAACTTTAAATTTAAAACTTTATAGTTTAGTTCACGTATTTAAAAGATATTAAACTTTATAAAAAAACGATAGTTTTTACTTAATTATATATATAAAAGATAAGTAGTAACGAGCCGTTAATATTCTTTATTTCTAGTATTATTAAAACTTATAAGTAATAATATCGCAGCGGAATATTATACTTTATTAATCGTTATGAAAATTCTCGCCTAATTTTCTTTTACTATCTCCGGTACGAGCCTACGAGATACCTAGTTATAATATTATTAAAAATTTTATATTACCTACCGCCCTCGCAGAATTAATTTAGTCTACGTTATAACTAGAATATAATAAAAGAGTAAAATTATAAACCTAGGTAGGTACGTTACGATTTAATATAGTTTTATATCGACCGCTTTAGATTAGGCGAAGGGTATATAATTAATATATAATAGAGGTATCTACCTAGAAGGTAGGCGGTTAAATTAAAATCCTTTTCGTAATAAAGAAAGAAACTTATATAGGTCTTTATATATAATTTATTAAAAACCCGAGACCGGCGTATATAACTTCGCCTTTTTTATATAAAGATAATTAAAAGAAAAGCCTATAAGGACCTATATAATAATAAATACTATATAAGTACTACGAAATTAATTATTTTATTCTTAATATATTATATAGGCGTCTCTTTAAGAGCCGATTTAAATACTAGAATACTCGTTAAAAATACGATATTAACGGAGTCTAAAAGAAAGAAAGATATTTAATTTATCCTAAATTAACTTCCTCGACCTCGGTAATATATATATATTTTATAAAATCCGTAGTAGCGCGTCGTCCCTAAGTTTTCGCTTTATAAAGGTTAACGGCCGTAGATATCTTTATTAATATAACTAGCCCCCGTAGCTCGTACTCTCGGCGATAAGGAAATAAAAACGGTAAATATAACTCTTAATTTAAAACTATATAGGACACCGTATAATTCCTATTAATATAAATAAATTAGTAAAGATCTAGGGGAATAATATAATCGAACTTTATAACAGAAAGATCTTAAAAGAAAGTATAAAGAGAATAGAAATTCCTTAACGTATATAAATACTACGGTTATCAAATTTAACGACGTAGGAAAATTAGGTAGTTCGCGTTAACTTATTTTTATAACTTTTAGCGCTTTTTTAATAAATTTTTAACCGACGAGGGCCCCTTTTTATACGGCTAGGTTTTATTCGTTCTATCTACGACTAATATAACGATATTCGTTATCGTCGTCTATTATAGTCTAAAGATTAAGATAATAAAAATTAATTAAATCGGAGATTATAATCGATTTAGTTAATTTTTAAAAATGCCTCTCCGTTAAAGACTCGAAGGAGTAAATATTTATTAGGAAAATCACTACCGAAGCCGTATTAATCTCGTCTATATAGAAGAGTTAATAGTATACGGCGAGTATTACTAATTATAATAATCTCCCCTCGAGCGGTCGATCTTAACTTTAAAATAATTTCCGAAGAGGCGCGATAATAAAGTCGAGAGTATAATAAGATTCGGAGTATATAATTAAACTACTTAACGATATTTATTAAGGTAATAATACTCGCTCCTATTATTTTAGCCGTTAAATATAAAGTTATAAAAATTATTAAAATATTAAATAAATAAAGAGATTCTAGCTCCTTAATACCTATTATTAAAATTAATAAGTAAATTAAAGAAGTGGAAAGTCGAGTTTATAAATATTACTAAGAAGTACCTTTATAACTAGGTAGGATATATATTTAGATATATAAATACTACTATCGGTAATACGTAAATATAATAACGGACGAAATCTCCTACCGAAGCTACGTAATAACTAAATATATATTATATTAAATCTTCGAAGGTAATTACGTAAAATTATTATTAACTTTATTAATTAAAGATAGCCGCGAGACCGTTAAATATTTAATTCGTAGTCTAGTATAGTCCGAAGAGCGGCTACGAGATTAAAGAAGGAATAAAAAATAACGATTAAAACTAATCTAAGATTTAATCCTTATTAAATTTAATAATAAATTATTAAGTATTAACTCCGGTTAATTTAAATAGTATTATAAGGACGGAAACCCTACGATTATATAAAATAAAATTAATTAAACTTTTATCCGGGTATAGCCAAAACCGTATAAATAAAAGTATAGCGGAGAAATTATAACTTTAAAGGATCTTATCTCCCTCTTCTCTTCGAGTATATAAATTCGTTAATCCTACCGTATCGTTAAATTATAATATAGATAAGGCGGGAGAGCTTCGGAGTATAAATAATAATATTAAAAATAATAATAATATAAAGAATACTTTAAGTATACTAGAGTAGTAAAAGAGGATAAACGTAACCGCGATAATATTAAATATATTTAAAGAATATCTAGTAATAAAAAGGGAGGAACGTAAAGCGCGGAAATAAAAATTAAAAAAATTTTAATTATTTATCCCTTCCCCTAGAAATATTTATTATAATAAGGGATACTTTAATATAATAATATTTATTATAATTTAAAGTCTACTCTACCCTCGTATCTTCGTTTAGATAAATTAAAGATCGTTATTATATTCTTTCGGGCTAATAGGCCTAATTAGGTAAAAATTAAAAATATTAATCCACGAGATTTTATATTTAATCTTTAATAGCTCCCGAATTAGGAGATAAAAATTTAAATACCTCCGGATTTAAAAGATATATACTTTTACCGAATTAAAAGTTTATCGTCTATTAAGTTACCTCTTTTAAGAGAAAGATATATATTTAATAATATCGAATATAAATTATAAATAACGTAACCGGCGTATTAACTTAGCCGCCGTAGGAGATAAATAGAGGTATAATAAATATTATTATTAAATTTTTAATATCCGAACCGAATACTCTTTATCTCTTATATCGGGAGTTACTTTAGTTTTTTAGTTCCTAAATTAAGAGTTAGGAAATACGCGTTATATATAATTAATTAATAGGAGAGCCAGGATTTATTAGTGATAAAGATTATACTCGTCGCTCGTCTTCTCTACTAGTTACTCTCCCTTTATTATATTTTAATTAAATATAAGGCGTGTCGGTTAACGACTAAAAAAACAATTTATATCGTACGTAATAAGAATATTAACGGTATCTAATTATAAAATAACTTCCTTTTAAAGCGCCTTTACTAATATAATTATAATTAAGACCGATTAAGACTTTTATATTTAATATTTAAAACCGTTACCTTCGAATTTAAAACCTCGTCGTTTTACTTTACTCTAGAGCCGTATCGATAGCCTATAATTTATTATGAATTAATTCTTTTCTCTTTCGTTATATTATTGATCTAAGGTAGTTATAAGGTTTATTTTTTATTCGATAAACTATAAATAACTCCTATCGTATAGTATTAATAAATATTAACGGATTAACTATTACGGTATAGATAAATAAGGTAGACCGAATATTATTAATACTATTTTATAAAAGTTCTAAATACTTTCTTTATTCTTATTAGGCGGTTTTATAATAAAGAGAATCAAGAATATTACGACGTAGTTAAATTCTAGTATAACTCCCTCGGCGGACTTTACGAGCTATGTTATAATTTTTAAATAAATATACTTTATAACTTTATAAGTTTATTAATAATCTTGATTTAACGATAACTTCTACGACCTCTCTAAACGTCGAATAATTAGTATAATATATTAAAACGGACGGCTTTCTCTATCTAAAAGATATAGCGAAGGGTATATAAACTAAGAATTTTAAAAGGAAATAATTTCTTATTATAATTAACGAGGGGATAGATTTTTATAAAATATATACCTTTTATAACCTCGTACGTAGGTATTATCTTTATTCTCTTTATTTTATTTAATATACCGAGTAACGAATTTCCGAGATCTTAGAGTCTATTTTTAATTATTTCTACTTAAGAATATTCACCGTTCTTTATTCTTTCCCGGGCTGCGCGTATAATTTCTTTATTAATAAATCGGAACTATAAAATCTTATAGTCTAGATATAGAGCCGTGGGTCATAAATGATTTATTATAAAAAATTATATTATCTACCTCTATGATTATCTAGAATATACGACGGGATATTTAAAATTCTTTATAAATAACTAACGAAGGGTTCCGACCTAATTATAATAAATATAGAGGAAGGGGGCTTATAGGCTTCTCTATATATCGCGTAGGAATCTATAAATTAAATTTATATTAAAGTTATATTAAACCCTCGTCTAAGATTTATTATCTTTAAAGAATTCATAGTTACCTTCGTCTTCGTAGTACGGGAACTTATAAATAGGTAGGGTAAAATATAATTATTATACTCGCCTAAACTAGATAAGAAAGTCGTAGAAATTAATAATCTTTCACCGAAGATCGGAACGAATTTCATATTTTAGTTATAAAGGAAATTTATAATACGAATTAATTATTATATTACTTTAATACGTATTACGTAATTATCTAGTAATATAATAATATAAAGATATATTAAAGTAGTTATAATATAACGTATAGTTAAAGCGCTAAAATTTATTTAGTTTAGATTATTCCTCGAGTTAAACCCCTAATATAGTCTATCTCCTTTTAATAACTTTAATTAAGATATATTAAACTCCCGTATAAACTCCTAAATAATATTTAGAGTATTCCGGTAACTTATAAATTTATAGATAACTTTAGTAATATAATAAAACTAAAGTACCCCGGGAAGCGGTATTACCGGGTAAAGAATATACGAGATTAAATACTTCGTTTAATAGGATCGGAGTCTCCCTTTTAAATATATTATAAAATAAAAGCGTTATTTACTAGGACCCGGAGTTATTTAATAAATATACCGGGCTAGCTATAAAACTTAGTACTTTTATATTTATTATATTATAATACGAAGGTAGTATCTGCCCGGGAATAATATAATTCGTTGAATATATTAGGGTTATTATTAAGTTAGATATCTCGGTAGTATTTATATTATAGAGGGAAGAAAGTATTTACCTAGGAGTAATATAATTTAACTAATATACGGGGTTATTTATAAAACTCGGTACCTCCTTCGTTATTTTATTATAAAATAACGGAATCGGCGGGTTATATATTATAGAATTTAATAAATAAACTAGGTTATTTAAAAAGCCGGGAGACTCCCCGTAAAGAATATTACTACTTTCGCGGATTACTACCGGAGGCGGTATTAAGGGCGAGAAAATATCTTTTATCGATCGTATAATATCCGTTAAATTAAGTATAAAGTAATTTTCTAGAAGGTATATCTTATTTAACTCGGAATTATTATTATTCACTTTATTATAATTAACCCCTTATTATAAGGGGGGAAAAGCTAAAGCGTTTATAAACTCGTTATATTAAATATTATAACCTCGGGTTAAAATACTATCGAGGAAAGCTTTAACGAAGGAGATATTATAATAAAGGGCGAGATTAATAATTATTTAATCTTATAAAATATTATTATTACGGAGATACTTATATTTATCGAAGTTTAAATCCAAGAGATTATTTATAATATACGTTATATTCGTATATTATTAAAGACTAAACTAGGTCCTATACTCTTTACTATACTTTTCGTATCTCGTATTATAATATTTACGAGCGAGATTTTTATATTCCTCGTTCTTTTATTATAGATATTTAAATAGTTTATCCGATCTCTTATACGATTTCTTATAGATTAAATAAATATATTCTTTTAAAATCTTCCGCTTTAAAGCCTCGTTCTCGTTTTTTAAAGATTAATTTTCTTTTTTTAATACTTAAATCTTACTCTCTAAAGACGGAGTACGATTATTAATATATTTCGGCGGTAGTTTAGGTTACTTTCCTTTACGAAGTATCTTTCTTTAAAATTTAATCGGATCTTTTTTATTAAATAATTCGAGAGTTATCCGGTTTCGTTTTTAACGGTAAGAATAAATATTCTTTATAACGTAAATTATTAAAAAGCGATTAGGTAGGTAACGCGGGTTTAAATTTAAAATAATAAAACGGGGCTATTTTATTACGGAAACTTTTCGAGTATTAATAATAACTAGTTTAAGTATTAAATTTAATTATATTAATTAAATTTACGTACTTTTAAAATATTACCTCGGTTTCTACTTTTAGTAACGCGGGGCGTTAAATCTCCGTAATTAATAATTTTACTTTTAAATAAAAAAGCGACTATATTTATATAGGATTATATTTGGCCGCCGAAAAGAGTAATTAAGAGATAATTATATTATTAATTAATTAAAGAGCTGAAGCGTCCCTAGTAAATAAACGGGGTCGTATATTATTAAATCTTTCCGCGTAATTAAATTATAGGGAAGCGATTAAACTTTTAATCGACGAAGGGGTATTAATATCGGCGGTTAATAATACTAAATATATAGCGCGTAATTTAGTAGAAGAGACGGGTAAAGAATATACTATTAAAACTTTAAAAAATAAATAGTCGATAAACTATATATTTAAAAATTAAATTATTTTTTTAACTCCGTTATCTTATTCCCTTTTTTATCTTAAAGTTAAGTCTAGTAGGAAGAAATATTAAATAAAGAGGGCGCTTAAGTTAATACTTTTTAAAAAGAATAAAATAAATAAATTTTATAATTTCGTAAGATTTTGGCCGACTCGCGATTAATTTTTAAAATATTAAATTTATTAACCCCTAGTTAATCTCGCGGTATATTAGTTAATAAATTTATAATTACGCCTAGTCCCTTAAGCCGGAAGAATATTATTATCTTTGAAATTAATTTTGAATCCGATATTAATAATAAGTCAAGCCCTCTACTATCTAAGAGGAAAAGATTATACGGATCGATATAATCTATATTAAATAAATTCTTAAGAATAATTTCTTATTCGAAAGGTTATATTATATCCTCTAGATACTTTAACCTTAATTAGGTATATAATATTATTTAGGATATTTATATTAAATTTCTAAAGTAAATCGATCTTAAGATTATAAAGAGAATTATTAAATTTAATACGAAGTATTAAAGTAAACTTATTAATTATTTCTTAATATTAACTAAAGAACTCTGCGAGAACTTAGTCTTTTAATAGGTATAGAAAGTTTTTAGATATTTTTAATAAACCCTATACTACGATATAAATTTATATATTTATCGAGTATTCTTCGAAGAAGTATAATTAAATAAATCCTACGCTAGGAGCAAGTTAAACCTAGTATATTTAATAATAAAATAATAAATTTAGTTTACGAGAAGACGTATATATATATAGAAAAATAAGAGAGTAAAAGTAGTAGATTTACTACTAGATAAACTCGTATCGAAAAGATTTTAAAAATTATGAAGAGAAGGATAAACTCGTATCGATAAGATTATAAAGAGGAGGGCGGGCTTATATCGATAAAATTATAAAAAAAAGAATAAACTCGTATCGAAAAGATTTTAAAAAAAAGGGTAGGTTTATATCGATAAGATTATAAAGAGGAGGATAGCCTCGTATCGAAAAGATTTTAAAGATTATAAAGGGGAGGATAAGAGAATAAGAGTAAATATCTTATTATTAAATAAACGTATATCGAGACGACCTTAAAGACCTTAGATAAATTATAGATAAAAGAATAAAAAAGTTAAATAGTATACGAGTTTAATAATATCCGATTATTTATTTATTTAGAAAATAGGATAAAAGTTATCTTCTTTATAATCCTTTAAGTATAGTTTATAAATACGGAAATATTAATTAAACCGTACTAGAAATTTAATTAGAGCACGAATTACTAGTAAGAATAACGGTGTAATTAATAATAACTATATTACTAGATAATAAATAAATATAAATATACTACGCCCTAAAGTATATATTAATTGTATATTCTTACTCTTTCTTCTAGTTATACTAAGGAAGTATAAATATTAAAGATAAAAAAGTAAATATTAAGAAAGGATATAAGGTTTAAACCTTTAAGGGAGGAAGTAAGGTTTTAAAAGAGGTATAAACTCTAAAGAAAGAAATAAAGTTTAAGAGAAAAAAAGAGGTTTAAAAGAAATATAAATATTAAGAGAGGAAATAAGATTTAATCGAGGTATAAATATAGTATATTCCTACTTTTTCTTTTAATTATATTAAGGTATAGGTATTAAGGGAGGAAACGAGGTTTAAAGAAAGTATAAACGTTAAGGTTTTAAAGAAAATATAATTATAGTATATTCTTACTCTTTCTTTCAATTATATTAAAGTATATATATTAAGGGAGGTATAGGCGTTGAGGCTTTAAGAGAGAAAATAAAATTTAAAGAAATAAATCTAATAGGGTAGTACGAGGGCTATAACGATAATTATTAAATCTTCTATATCTTATCCTTCGTTTAGTAAATATTCTTTAGTATAGATCTATTTAATTACTTTTATACTTAGAGCGATACATTATAGGAAAGCGCCCAACGGAAAGAGAAATAAAATAATAAAAAAGATAATAATAAAATCGTCTTTAAATAATTCGTATATACTTTAAATACCTAGAGTAAAAATAGTAATAAAAATAAAACCTACTAAAAAGACTATAACTTTCTTAGGTATATTAATTAAATTAAAAAATTAATAAAATTATAAAATAAAGAAAGAATAAAAGATTAAAAGATAAGAAAAACCCTAGTAAATAATCCTTGAATAGAAGTAGTAAATACTCGGAGTAGTTTTAAAAACTATTTAAACGAGGTATATTAAAAATCGATAAATTAAAGAGATATAAAGTGGGTCCTTTCCCCGGTCGAAGGTTAAGGCGTACTCGATTTAGTCTAAATATAATAATTATTATATTCTTTAAATTATATAGATCGTTTATAGCTTGGCGCTCTAACGGGAGGAGTTATATTTTATACTTTCGAATTAACCGTATCCGACGCGGTTTATTATTTATAAGAATCGATTCTCGAAGTGTATAATACTTCGTTTAATAAAATATAATATATTTTCTATCCAACCCTCTAGCTCTTAGGACGATAAGGGTCTTTTATTAAAAATACCGAAGGATTTCTATATTTACTCCCTCTAGTATTTCTTTACTCTTACTTTATTAGTATTTTCTAAATTTATTTTAACCTCCTACTACTTAGGTTATTCGCTATAAAGGCGAGTATTAATATTAGATTTAATTATCTCGTTTATACTTAATAATCGCCTCGTTTTATATAATTACACTACTCTAGGTAATAAACTCGTATACGGCGTATTAAACCTTTATTACGTCCATGTTTAATAGTCGCCTCGTTTTATAAAATCACGTTACTCTAAATAATAGACTCGGGCTATAGATTTAAATATAAAATAAAATAAAAATAAACGAGTTTTAATAGGCCCACCCGTATATTAATAATTTAAATTTATAAGAGTTTATAAAGCCGACTTTATCGTATATAATAAACAAGGCTAAACCTATAAAGGGGGTATAATAAGAAATTTACTATATAAATACTATTAAGATAAGAACCTCGATATTCCCCTTGAAATATCCTTCGTTAATTACTTTAATAAATACGTAGAAATAATAATACTTTCAAGTATAACTCTTACCTATTACTATCTTTTATCCGTAAATTAAATTAACTAATTTTTCCCTATAATAGATTTCTTTCTATTACGGCTAGTTTTCTTCTTATTAAAATATTTAATTAGCGTCTAATATTATAATACCTAAAATAGGCGGCGATTTATAATATCTCTAGGAATTTAAAGTCCTTAAAGTAGTTATCTAATTCTAGTAAAAATATTTAAAATAGACGAGATAAGACTTAAAAAGAAGATAAGGTAACCGTAGAGTTATCGAATTAAAATAAAAGTAGTTCTTAGGAGGGTAGCACGGCGTAGAAGAAATAATAAATAAATCGGAAATCTATTAAAATATAAACCGGAGAAGTGCGGTAGAAGGTCCTTAAGCGGTAGAATAAAGAAATTAAATACTCTCTCGATAATTATAATTTATAATAAAGAGATTTAGGTTTTCGTTTCGAATATAACTTCGAGTTACTCGATATATATTTCTCGATCTTTTATCTTAATAACTATAATATCCTTTACGTTAATATATTAATAAGGTATTAAAAGTCGATTTAATTTATTCTTAAAATTATTTACGTTTAAAAACTTTAATTAAATATTTCGTCCCTATAAATTAAAAAGCCTAATGGTCGAATTTAAGGTATAAAAGTAAAAGAAGTTTCCAGTTTCCTACGCTCTCCTTATAGTACGTGCGCGCGGTAGGTCGTCGTTATCTCTCTATAATTTCTATCCGTTCTATAGTTTCTCTTCGTATTTAAAAACTTTTATAAACTCTTTATAAACTTTATTATATTCCGTAAAATACTTTTTTATTAGATAATCTACGCCCTAGCCAGTTAACTAATAGGGAGGATTTTATATTTATATTAATAATAAATATATTTACTTTAGGTTTATAAAATATTTAATATATTATTACTCGTTAACGTAGACGTTATTTTAATAGATATCCGTAAAGGTAAAGTGGAAAGATTTATTATAAAGATCGCGATTTATAAAATAAAGTAAAACCGCGCGTATTCCCGTTATAACGACTATTTAGGCTCGGTAGTCCGGTTTATTATTAATCGAATTAAATTAATATCGTAGCCGACTATCGTAATATATTAAAAGATTAAATATATACGGCTCTACGGTAGTATAAATATCCCCTCTAGTAATATTAATTAATATCCCTTTATTTTCTAACTTTTAGAGTCGTAGAGTTAAGGGCCGATTAACGAGATTTAATACTCTTATATTATCTAGAATAAAAGACCTAATCCGTATTAATAATATTCGACCTAATAAAAGTATTATTCGAGATAAATCTCTAACTAAATTAGTTCTCCGATTTTTATCTTATCGTTTCTTTTTTTAAAACTCTAATAATATAACCCCCTCGTCTTCTTTAATATACTCGATAAAGAGGTATCCCGGCTTTAAGCTATATAACTAACGGCGGTAAAAATATAAATATAAAAAAAGATAATAAAATAAAAAGTATAATTACCGGCGAAAATATTTTATAAAGTGGACGTATTATAATATACTCCCTAATAATATAAACTATAGAAAAGATATTAAATTATAAGTTTCCGAGTACTAGGATTCGTATTATTTATATATTAATTATTATAAAAAGTAAAGCCTAGTAGTTAGGGAATAAGAATATCGGGGTAATTCCCTTAAATCCAAATATACGTAACGACTTTATAGTATAACTTCTCTTCCGTATTATTAAAGAAATCCTCCTCGCCTACTTTATATAATAGAGGAAATCTAATTATAACTCGCTTTTCTAAACACTTTTTTTAGTCTTTAATTTAAATAAATAAATATATATTAAAGCTTCCGTGGATCTAGTTATTTAAAAATATAAAATAATAACTTCCCTTTTCGCTTAAATTTAGGTAATATAATACGATAGCCTCGATTTTAATATTATAATCGAGGAGATAAATTAAAAAATTAACTTTTTTATCTTAATAAGTTAATCGCCGGGATATATCCTACTCCTCTTCGAGAGTTATATTTAATATAATCTCGCCGTTAAGAGTTTTTAAAGTCGTTACGCGAGTACTAAAGTCCGTGAATATAACTCTAGAGTAGTATAATAATAATAGAAGTCTTATTAAGAAAGTATTTTTAATATTAAATATTATTATTTATTAATAACTAAAATCTTACTACGCGCTAAAATTAATACTACGAGACTACCTCTAGCGGCGGCCTAGACGATTATTCGGTAATTTATATAAAGCGGTCAAGCGATTTTTATATTTTAATTATTAGAACTAGTTATTAGAATTATTAAACTTAAATTATAATAAATATATTAATTTAATATAACTACCGTAACTCCCTTTTAGGTAAATATCTTTAGTATTTATTAAACGAAATCGCTATCTTCTCAAATATCTACTAAACGGTTATAATATTTTATATTTATATATAAATCTTCCGGCTATATCTTCCGAAGACGAGAAATTACTAAATATATATACGAGTATATTTTAATAAATAAAACGTACTAGCGCCGTATTTATTACGAGAATATTTTAATTATATTTTAATTAAAGTAGGTATCGTAATATCTCTAATATATTCCTAAAAGGGAGGAGAGAGAATTAGTCGTTTAATATAATATTATTCGTTTATATTACTAAATAACTATATCGAAATTCATTATATAATAAATTATCGCCCGATTACTTTTAGAACTCGGGATTTTATTATTATCGTAGTTATCCCGCCTTTTTATTTATACGTGAGTCGAGTATTATTTATTATCGGGTTATAATATCGCCGAAAGTTAATTCTTCGCTCGTCTAACTTTATTAAGTTTTTATTAGTTCATTAATAATAGGATATAAATCTAATTATATAGTCTAGGTTTTAACCGTAATCTTTATTCTCTTAAAAGATCTAATTATATTATCTCGCTCTCGATTAACCTAGTTAGATTATTTATCCGGAAACGTCCGAGGAAGTCTTTAAAGTAAAGAATAATTACCGCTATTAAACTATAAATTAGTAAAGTCTACTATAGTATTAGAAATTTAACCGTATCGATACTAGGTCTACCGTACTCGCGGAAGGATATATATAATATTAAATAAATAATAAATAAAGTAGGAATATTAATATAGTTTAAAGATATTAATTAAATTATATTTAAGAATATTTATATACCCGAGGCGGAAGTAAAATACGTTAGTTATAATAAACTTTATTCGAATTCTTATATAAACCGTCGAAAATAAATAGGTAGTTAATAGGACTATAACTAACTCTAAAAAGATATCGATTACTATTACTACCGTTTATCGCGCGATTTAGTAACGGTTATTAACTAGCGGTAATTAAATAACGGTAGTTAATTCTTTACCTCGTTTATATATTAGGAGGTCTTTCCTAAATCAAGTATATCTTTTAGTAAATAACCGACGTTTATTATTAATATTAATATAATAGTCTAGTAACCGAGAATAATAATTAATATATTATATAGTCGCTAGGCTCTTTAGTACCCTCTTGTAAATACTATTCGTAGGAATAAAATAGTACTATACTTTATAAAACCGAGCGATAGTAACGTTAATAATATAGAAGCGAATATAAACTAGAGATACTATATTAATATAACTACGGATATTTCTTATTATTAGATACTATACCTTCCCTAGAGTCCCGAGTGAAGTAGGTTATAAATTACTCGTATTTCTACCGGCGCCTCTATTAAATACGGTATAAATTATAATTTATTATATAAGGCTAATGAGTTAGTATATTATTAATATATCTCCTACTCGTGGGTAGAGGCGAAATTAATATAAATAATATTTAGGATAATATCGTCCAGCGCCTAACACTTTAACTTAATAACTAATTATATAAAGAGGAATAAATAGGAGTAAATTAAAGATAAAGAAATCGTTATCTATAACGATATTTAATAATCTATAAATATTCATTTAGAGAAGCGTAGATCCTTAATTATTAAAGATAATATTATTAGATAACGAGTAAATATAAAGCGAGGTTTTTATCCAAGGATATTTTAAAGAATATTATAGATATCTCGTCCATATTTAATTAAACTAGGGTCGACGATTATATTAGGCCTTAAAGGTATTATAATTTAAATAAAGAGCGCGTTTATATTATATTACTAAACGGTAAAAGCGTAGGACGTAGGAGCGAGGCGAAAGGGAAGAGTAATATTATAATAAATCTTTATCCGGTACACTAAATACAAATTTCTTTATTTCTAAATAATTTAATAACCGCTAAATTAAGTCCTAGGTATCTCGATTTAATAATTATATATATACTTAAAACGTTACTTAATATTCCTAATATAGAGAATAAAGTTTTATAGAGGCTTAGGTAGGATATCCTTATTTATTATTTTTCTATTTATTCTACTAAATAATATTAATACTAGATTAATAACTTTATTAGAGGGTTTAAATATTTTAAAAACTATAATCCTTTATACTCTAAAGTATTTACGATTAAGAATACTCTATCGAATAAAAAGTTTCTAGTATTATTAATAGGGGCTAAATCACTAACTTATATTTAAAGTTATATAAAGAAATAATCGTAGTATAGTATATAAGTAGTAGGAGTAATAATATTATTTAAAATATTTACTATTATCGTTATTATTACTCTAAAGGGTTTAAACCTATTTAATTAATTAACGGATCTAATAAAGCGATTATATTTTCGGGGAGAGGAGATTATTAATTTATAATAATAGTATAAATAGTATTTTAATAACGGATTAAAGTATCCGGTCTAAAATTATAACCGAGGAAACGAAATTTTATACTCGGGTCGTTAATCCGAGTTTAGTAATTTTCCTTCCCCGGCCCGTATTAATATAGTTCTAGAGATTTAGGGTTAATTTAATATTAATAAAAAACTTTTAACCTCTCTCCTCTCGGAATAATAATTATAAATATAAGAGTTTTAAGTTCCTTTCTTATTAAAACTAGGAGGTTTAATAATATATCGGCTAAATATAGGATTTACGGTAAACGAAGAATTAACCTACTTTCTACTAACTAGCCCCTATTCTAGTATATATATTTAAACTTTTAACTTGTTTTCGCCTACCCCCGCTGTACGCGAGTCCACTATCTCTACTATAAAACTTTATATTAAGTTACGTTAAGCCACGATTATATCGTAAAGTAATTTCGTTAAACCCTAAACCGCGCTATCCTTAAGGATAAATATATTATAGAGTAAGAATAATTAACTTAAATCCGGGCTCGACGTACGCCAAGTTATTAATATTATAAAAAGAGATATTAATAAGAAGTTAAACACCGAGTACGACTAATATAATATAATATATATAGGAAGAAAGTAAGAGCTACGTCGCGATTTCTAGTTCTTTAATATTTAAGATTTTATCGTTATATTAGGATATTTATAAAAATACGTCTTTATATTAATTATAGTCTTAATTAGATTTTACGGAGTCTAGGTTCGTATTAATAAAACTTCGGTAATAATAATATCTTATCGCTACCCAATAAAAGTATAGTAGGGAGCGTATAGATATTCCTTATTACTTATTATAATATATTCTTCGTAATACTTTATAAATATATTTATCCTAATCCTTAGACGAGATATTAATCAATATTATAAACTATAACTAAAATAACCAGTATTACTCCTATAACGTAGGAGATTAAATATCGAATCAGGTTTATAATAATCGTTAACGGAATCGATAGAGGAGGGTAATATTATTAATACTCTAAATATACGGTTATTTAAAATTCATAAAGAGTAATAATTAATAAAAGGCGTAGTTATACCGCCGAAGTATTAAAAGTTCTTATTATATATTATTGGATATCTCTACGTATTAAGTTAGTATACTTTTTTAATAAATATTTATTATACTACCGGTTAATAAATTTAAATTATTATCGTCTTTATAAATCCGAATTATATAATTTATACCTAGTAGACTACCTTACTCGCGTAAACCGTCGTTATTATATTTATCTTTTTTAATATAGTAATATTCCGAAAATTACCTATATTAGAGGGTATCGTTATATTTATTTATATCTTCGGGTTTTATATATTGATTATCGTCCTCTAGTATATATAATACGTAAAGATTTATATAATTAAAGTAATAAACGGATATTGGCTAACCCTTACTATATTAAGGTAATGACTCCGAGGAGCGACTTATTTATATTAATTATATTTTCGTTTAATAGTTAGTCTAGTTCCGGTGTCGCTTCCCTCGTTAATATAAACGCGGTAATCGGTGATATTATCGGTACCGATTCAAATATCTATTTAATAAAAGAGTTGAAAAATACTTTATAAATCCTACCTCGTTTAATAATAACGATAGTCGTAATAAACTACGTATTAGGTTTTATTATTATTAGTATATTCGTTTAACTCGACTTCTAAAATCTAATATCGACTAACTCTTATATAATTATATTAATATTATATCTCGGTAACCTAGATAACGTAATTAACTCTTTAATTAATTAATTATATATCGAAGTACTCTTTAATACTACGCGATCACGTAGTATTATAATTATTTTAATTATTATAATACTCGTCCTATTAACCTCCTACGCCGTGAATATTATTATAACTAGTTTAAAGTAATTATAGTCCTTCGCTCGTAACGGTGGACCTCTATTTAGTATATAGTTTACACGAGTACGACCGGCCTAGGATATATAAGTCTCTTATTATATTTATTTATATTATTTTTTATAAATCGCTTTATACTTACTAATGATACTTTAAGTCCGATAAATATAATAACGGTTTCTTTAAACTTTACAGTTATCCTCGTTTATATTATAATTAGAAGTACTATTATATACGGAGTATTTATTACTTTAGTTAATTCCGGTCTCTTAAGTAGTTATATAATCTATATAATATATAAATTAACTTGACGGTAGAGGTATATATAATTATTTTAAATAGTAAATAAATATTCTTTAGAAATATATTCGTAATGAATCTTTCCCTTTATCTCGATTTAAGTTTAGAAAAGTAGGTAATATCATTAATATTATAATTATATCTTTTCTATTTATCGCCTAGATTTTCTAATTTTTTCCTAGTATACCGAATCCGACTAGAATATTTATAAATTAGTAAATAACCGGCTAAAGTAATACCGGTATATAATATATATTAATTATATATTCTACTAGTAGGTCGATTATAATCTTTAACGCGGTTATTATCTTTTTTACGATTTACTATATAACGACCGCACGGTATAAATATATAGGACTAGTTATATATATTAAAAGAAATACGTAAGAGAAACCGAAAGACTTTATATATACGATTATAGGGAAAAAGTATATAGTTAGGGTCGAACGATCGGAGAGTAATATTTTAATTTAACGAGTTTAATACATTCTCTTTACGGATTAATATATATTCTCGAATATAGGAAAGTATAAGGGAGTAGCGAGAAAGTAATAAAAGAATATAACGGAGTATAAAGGAGTAGAGAGGAGTATAGGGGAATAAAGCCCTAAATTCGGGGGTAATATATATATTTATTATAAATATTAATAATAGGATCTTTATTTAATAGTCGAACGATTTAAAGTCCTAAAAGTAACGAGTTAAAGTCGGAAATTATTAATAACTTTTATAGGATACTCTTGATTCGTTAAGTTAAATAATTTTAACCCCGGCTCCTTAACTAGAAAGGTTTAGTCATATATTATTTAATATAAAATTTAAGTAAATTTCTAATATTAAAGACCTACCTAGTTAGATATAAAAGAAATAAGTTTATTTAATTATTCTTCGTGTATTTAGAGGATATAGAGAAATTAAATACCTATTATTCTTCCGTTTAGTATTTATTACTAGGTAGTTATATCTCCCTAACTCTAAACCGGGATAATATATAACTTCGGTCCCTTATTTATAAAATATAATTATATTAGAATTTTACTGGTATAGTTATAAAGTAGAGATAATCTAGATAACTTTATTAATAAAAATAACTTCTTTAATACACTATCTTTATATCGAGAATATAATGAAATAAGATTTAATTGAGAATATTAGAAATATTAATTCTCCTCTTCACGAGACCCTTATAAGAGGATTAGGGAAGAGAGATAGTATAGAAATAATTTTTAATATATAAAAGGATACTTTATATTAATTAGATTAATATTAATATTTTAATATCGTCGCCCCTCGAGTATTTACTTTAATAGTTAGTAATATAATTACTTTAAATACGACCCCGTTAAATTTACTTCTTTAAACTCTATTTATTTAAACTTATACCTCTCTTGTCTCTTTCTTTCCTTTTATTATTTATATACCTCTTTTATTTTTATTATTAACCTCGATTAATATTAAGCTAAACGTATTTACTAGGATAAATACCCGTATTAATATATTAAGTCTACTCGATTAAAGAAGCGGCCTTATATACGCGGTTATAAATACCGTTATTTACGTCTTTAATAATAACTTTAAGAAGGGTTAATAATCCTCGACGTTTAAATTTTATTTAACGCTAGACTTTACTCCCTTATATTTATCGCTCGCTTAACGTTAAACTTTTATTCGCTAGTCATACCTCCTTAGCGGGTTTAGGAAGAGTAGGAATATATATTTAATATACGTATCTAGTTATTTTTGATTTTTCTAATAATATAGTTCTTACTAGTAATTCGTACTTTAATTAAATTTCTAACACGGTTCAACTAATTATTACGTAATAATTATAAATTATAAATCGTATATATATCGTTATTTAATTCATATTATTACTTTACTCGTAAATCTCTTTTCCCTAAACGATTTTATATTTTAGAAGTTTATATAGTTATTTAATACTCTTATTTTTATCTAGTATTAGAGTTTCTACTCTTACTCTCTTATCCTCCCTCTTATCTAGTAGTGAACTTTCTACTCTTACTCTCTTATCCTCCCCCTTATCTAATAGTAAACTTTCTATTTTTATTCTCTTATCCTCCTCTTTATCTAGTAGTAAACTTTTTATTTTTATTCTCTTATCCTCCCCTTTATCTAGTAATGAACTTTTTATTTTTACTCTCTTATCCTCCTCTTTATTTAGTAGTAAACTTTTTACTTTTACTCTCTTATCCTCCCCTTTATTTAATAATGAATTTTCTATTTTTATTTTCTTATCCTCCTCTTTATCTAGTAGTAAAATTTCTACTTTTACTCTTTTATTCTTCCGCGTATATACGCGTACGGACTTTACGAAGACGTACCTAGATTAATACGCGTATTTTCTCGTAAATTAAATTTATTATTTTATTATTAAGTGTACTAGGTTTTAAATAATTATCTCGAGACCGAACGGTTCTAGGGGAAGCTGCGTATATATAATCTTTAAAATCTTTTCGATACGGGCTTATCTAGTCGTAAATTTTTTACTCTTACTCTTTTACTCTTCTATATATATACGGGTACGAACTTTATAATAATATATTTACGATAACGTATTTAAATTAATATATATACTTTCTCGTAAACCAAGTTTATTACTTTATCGTTAAATATACCGGGTTAAATTTACTCCTAGCGTAAAATTTATTTAACTATTCTATATTATACCGAGTATACTTTTTCGAAGAATACCGGATAAATATCCAAATTTATATCGTAGTATAAAGTATAGAGTTTACTAGTAAAATCCAAATTTATATCGTAGTATAGGTTTTATTAACGATATTTAAGATTATATCCTAGTATAGGGTTTACTAGTAATATTTAAGATTATATCGTAGTATAGGTTTTATTAACGATGTCTAAAAACTTTCTATATCTACTAAAAGACCGGGTTCTTTAAGATAAAAGAATAATTTAGTAGATATATAAAGTTAATTAAATCGTAACCTTAATAATATTATTTAATTTTAATTACTTCGTAGAAGTCGCCTTAACTATAGTAGTAATTTAAAAAATAACAATTATAGTAGAAACTATATAATAGTAAATCGTATATATAAATAATAGACGTAGACACGAAGAGAAGAATATATAAGAATAAATCGTTAATTAAATCTAGACTAGCCTCGCGCTAGAATTCCAATCTCGAAAATAATAGTAAATTATTACTTTTATAAATTATTAAATACTCGAAAACTACACTAAGACTTTACTTTTATATAGGAAAAAGTCGACCGTTTAAGACCCTAGTCCTTTACTATTAATACTCCTATAATACTAAATATTTACTTCTCGGTTTTATCGATATTCTAGTTATTACCGTTATTCGTTTATATTATTTTACGGCCTCGTTATCGTTAGAGTTAATATCCCTAATACTATTATTAAGGGAAATTATTAAGGCTCCGCGGTATCGGCCCGATTCCCGAATTAATTATAATATTTCCTACCCGTAATTACTCCGTAGTAATAATACTACTTTTTAAGAGCTTAAGTCAAATTTATTTCGTTAACGCCTTTATTATAGTTATAGCCACGACCGATAACTTATATATATAAACTAGACTAAGATGTTTTCGAATTAAAAAAAGCGAAAACTATAAAATCCGAAAGTAATAAATATAAAGTAGACGTCTTAGATAAATTTAATATCTTAATACTTTCTAATATCCTAGTACTAAAGAAAACTCGTTTAACCGATATTATAATTATAAATATTAAAACTTATATTCTCTTTTAAGAGCCGTAGTGTCCTTCGTAAAACTCTTTAATAAAAATTAGTTTATTAAGATTATTAAAAGGGAGACGCTTAATTGATCCCTAATATTAACCAAGGACCTCTACGAGAACCTTAGTCTTTTAGTAGATATAGATAGTTTTTAGATATTATTAATAAACCCTATATTACGATATAATTTTAAATATTTATCGAGTATTCTTCGAAGAAGTATACTCCGTATAGTATAGGATAATTAAATTATTTTTACGGTAAGAGTAGGTTAAACTAGGTACACTTAACGATAAAGTAATAAACTTGGCTTTAGGAGAAAGTATATATATTTATAATATTATAAAGTCCGTACGCGTATATATATATTAAATAGATTTTAAAAGATTAAAGATACGTAGCTTCCCCTAGAACTAATATACTCGTATCGAAAAGATTTTAAAGATTATAAATAGAAGAATAAAAGAGTAAAAGTAAAAAACTTACTACTAAATAAACTCGTATCGAAAAGATTTTAAAAATTATAGATACGTAGTTTCCCCTAGAACCTTTTAATTTATACGAAGAGACTACGCTGCGGAATAGGGAAGAGAATCGGCCTTTTTGACTCTATTCCCTTCCCTTCTTTGGGGAAGGGAATTTTTTTTGTATTAATATTTGTCCTAATTTTTTGAATTCCCTTCCTCGATTTTCGAAAAAGTCAAAATTCCCTTCCCTGTTCCGCAGCGTAGAAGAGACTATTAATAATAATACTATCGGGGGATTTTAGATTTACGAGCGCCTTTTTCTTAAAGAGACGGAGTACTCTCGGTATTAGTTTCGTCTTTATTACGGTAGTTATTAATATTATCCCTACTTTACTTTTATTAAGAAGCGCCGCGGCCTTTAATAGTCTCTAGCCAAGCGCGCTAAAACGAATACTAAAGTCGTTATTACCGTCGTAGTAACTACTCCCCTAAATAGTCTAGAGATTATATAGATCGATATAGTACGTACCGAATAAAAGTAGGTATCGAGTAAAGATTTAGTATCGAGTAAGGATTTAGTATCGAGTAAAGAAAGTTATAAATATATATACTAGGATAATAACTTAACCCTTTTTAAAGTTATTATTAAAGATATAAATAACGGTATTATAACCCGTATATAAGTCCGCTTCCTTAGTCGAATAGACTCAATATATTAATACGGGTATTTATCTTAGTGAGTATATTTAACTTAATAATAATAAGACTAATAAAAATTCGTAATAAAAGTAAAGAAAATATAAGTTTAAAGAAATAAATAAAGAAGTAAGATTTAAGGAAGTAAGATTTAAAGAAGTAAGATTTAAAGAAGTAAGATTTAAAAAAGTAAAGTTTAAAGAAATAAAGTTTAAGGTAATAAAATTAACGGGGTAATAACTAACTTCTATATTCTAATTTATATTATTAATTATCGAAATAAATATTTAAGGTATGGATTAATTAAAATTATTATAGGCCCGTCGGTTAATAAGATCGAAATCTTTCGATTTTAAAGTAAAAAGAGGGTATATAAGAAATCAAGACCGTCCTAGGCTTTAATATATTTTAAATATAATTTAATTTAATTAAATTTTAGCTACTAATTAATTACAAAAATTAACGCGGTGAAAATAGATATATTAAATAAATAATCTAGACTATAATTTATATAGTATTATAATATAAATATTTAAAGTATTTAAAAAACTTCTACTAGCTCGTTATAAAATAAAAGAGATATCCTCGGTTAATATAATTTTCTAGATAGCGCGATAGTTATCTTTACTATTTAAAACTACTACGAATCTTTTATAGTCCGGTTATACGGTTTTAAACGAACTCGAATCTTTATCGAAGACTCTTCTACTACGCCGTCTTTATTATAAATTATATTTAATTATTATTTTCTTTCTTCTTTTTTTATATACCTCTTTAATTCTCCTCGTACTCCTCTATACTCTCGTACGTCTCTATATTATATATATTTATAATTTTGGATTCTGTAATCTCCTTTCAATAAAGTTCCGAGGATAAATAATAAAATAATAGAATTAACTTTATCTTCTCTAAACCTTAAAAACGGATTTATAAATTAAAATTTAAAAGAATTATCCTATACCTCTCTAATAAATTACGAGATAGGTATCCTATCATTAATATAATTAAATATATATTATTAATAATTACACCGTGATAGTATTCTATACCGGAAGGTAGATAAAAAAAATCTTATAACGATATTAAAATATCCTTCGGTAGGAATTAAAATACTTTATAATTTATAAAATATTCTTTAATTAAGAGACCTATTACGTTATTTAAAGAAGAGGCGTGGCGACGGGAGTTAATTAAAAAATAAAACCTATATTCTTTCTTAAATATAGGCGTCACCTCTAATCGAATAACCGAATTATAAAAACCGTTAATAGAAGGTTTATAACTCTTAGTATACGTCTCGTTATTAAATAATAAATAACCTAAAGGTAGATCTTCGACGTTTACGGTATAAACTATATCTAAAATTAATGTAGTAGGTAAAGTTACTATATAGTTACTCGAATAAAAAAATATTAAAGATTAAAAATAATAACGTTCCTTCGGACCCTTAGTTCTAGACTAGTTAACCTCCGAACCTTCGACGATTAATAAATCTCCGGTATATAAATCTTATAAAAGATTTAGATATTCGAATAATAATAAACCCTCTTCGGAATTATTTAGAGAGGTTTAAGGTAGTTACCGCTAGATTTTAATTACTTCTAGTCGACGAGGTAGTAAAGAATAAAATAATAAAAGCGGATTATTAATAATCTTTAATAGTATAATAAAATAAATATTATCTACCGGGAAGCGATAGTAATAATAATAGAATTTTTTATCGCCCTTATCGTCTAGTATAAATTTATATCGGTTATATAGGATATAAAACTAACCGTTATATATTTAAAAATAAATTTCCTTACCGAGTATACTACTAATAATATTTTAAAGAAGGGCGGATATAACGCGTTAATTATTTTTAAAGTCGTAGTAGTTTATAGTTTAATCGGGTATAAAATCTTAAAGGCGAGAACTAAATCTACGAGAATAAAAAGTAAAGATTAAATATTATCCGTCGGTATATACTCTTTAATAATAATTATTCTCGGAGTATTTATAGATTAAACGAATACGGCTTTCTAATAGGATATTCTTTCGGATATTAATTATAAATAAATATCTCTAATTTAAACCCTACTTTAAGTTAAAGAGCTTAAATACTAATATTCCGTATTCAAGTATTATAATTTTTATAATAAAACTACTTTAAAGAAATTTATATATAGCGCTCGTAAAGACCGGCTAGCGGGAAACTTTTATAATTAATAAAAACTATATATTCATAACGAGCTCCGTCTCTATAATATTATAAATATTTAATATTCGAATTTTCGAGTTAACGGCGTAGACGACTATACCGGCTATATAATAATACTAATTACTATAACCGAGAAAGATTATAGAAGACGGCCGAGTTTAAATAAAATTTAATCTAGTTATATATATTCTAAATATCGCTTTCCCGTAGTTAATAATACCTTAATTAATTAATTTTATTTTATTTAAAGATAATATATATACCTAAATCTAATTAATCCTATACCGTTATAGAGAAAATTATATTATAGTGTCTTTACTATTATATATACGCGGTAAATATCCTCTTTTAATAAATCGGATAAACCTTTCCTAGAGGTTTTCAGGTTAAAAAAATCGTCGAGATAAAAATACGATATTACGTTAATTAAAATCTCGACTAGTAGTATTAAAATCGAAGGTACTATCTCTTAGGCTATAACCCGATAATAATATAAAAATTTATAAATAAGAGGGTTTATTTAATAATTAACGCGGAATTATTAATACCGATGTTAAACGGATAGTCCGCGTACTAAAATTTAGGTAGGGTAACTATTAATATAAAATATATTATAAAGTAAAAAAAGAGTATATTATAAAGTAATAATAAAATATATTATAAGGTAGGAATAAAGTATACTATAAATAATAATAAAATATATAATAGAGTAATTATAGAGTATATTATAAAGTAATAATAAGGTATACTATAAATTAGTAATAAAATATACTATAAAGTAATAATAGAGAATATATAGGAGAAGTAATACTATATACGGGGGCCAATAATAGGCCATATATAGGGCTAGTAATAGGGTATATATAAAGATAATAATAAGTTATATATAGAGGCAGTAATGGGCTATATTATAAAATATACTATCGAGTATACTATAAAGTAATAACGGAGTATACTATGAATTAATAGTAGAGTATACTATGAAGTAATATAAAGTATATAATAAAGTATATTATAGAGTAGTAATAAAGTATATTATAAAGTAGTAATAAATTATAATATAAAGTAGTTATTATAAAGTAATAATAGAGTATACTATAAATTAATAGTAGGGTATATTATAAAGTAGTATAGAGTATATTATAGAGTATATTATAGAGTAATAATAGGGTATACTATAGATTAATAGTAGAGTATACTATAAAGTAGTATAGAGGTAATAGTAGAGTATACTATAGAGTAGTAATATAACGTAATAGGCCATATTATAGAGTATACTATAGAGTAGAAATAGGCCATACTATAGAGTAATAATAGGGTATATATTACTCTATAATATACTCTATAATATACCCTATAATTACTTCATAGTATATTCTATAGTATATTTCATAATATGGCCTATTGCTACCTCTATATATAGTTTATTACTACTCCTATATATACCCTATTATTACTCTATAGTATACTATATTACTACTTTATAGTATAGTTAATTACTACTCTATAATATACCTTATTACTACTCTATAATATATATTATTACTACTTTATAATATATTTAATCCCTACCTCATAGTATACCCTATTATTACTTTATAGTAGAAGGGTTTACTATTTAATAGGCTAAACCGCCCCGTGAGTTACCCTACTCTAACTCTACTACTATAAATTTTAATACTATAGTTTCGTAGGTAAATTTATAACGGTTACTAATTACTATAACCTTTTTACTAAAACTTTTAGTTATATTAATATAGTTCGTAAATTGGGTAATTTAATTATTTATATTTAAGCGGCCTCTAGAGCTAGATTTTAAAATAAGAAAATTAAAATCTCCGGGTACTCCGCCCTAATAAGCTAACCTATTAGGCGGTGAATCCTTCTATACTCTATTCCTACTCTATAATATATCTTATTCCTACCTTATAATATACCCTATTATTACTTTATAATATATTTTATTACTATTTTATAATATATCTTATTATTACTTTATAGTATACCCTATCGTTACTCTATTATTACTTTATAATATACTCTACTATTACTCCATAGTATACCCTATATATACGCGTATATATAGGTTATATTATAAGGGTAGACGGTACTCGTCTCCGTACACTAGAATTATTATAAAAGTAGAGGATGAAAAAGACGTTTACCGTACGTATTAAATTAGTTAACTAGAAATCTAATCTTAATTTACCTACGTTATTCGATTTTTAAATTACTATTTTTATCCTCTCCTATTTATTTTCGCCTTTATCTTTATTCCTATTAGTAACTTAAACGTTACCTCTAATTTTAAATAAAATAATAGATTATTTTCTCTACTCGTATAGCCGACGTTAAGGTAAAGTATATTACTCCTTCTACTTTAAATTAAACCTTAATTAAAACTTATATAAATAACATTCTTTTATTTATTCCGAGTCTTTCTCTTCTATATTTATAAAATTATATCTATTAACCATTAAATCGGCCGGATACTTATACTCGGAATATTATATATAAAAGTAGTTAGTATATAAACCCTCGGTATTAATCGCGGTAAAGGATCGATACCGATAATACCGAATTAAATTATAATTTATTACGTCGTTTAGGGTCTATTTCCCGCGTACTTCTATCTTATATCTTCGTTCCGTTTTAATTTTATTAAATCTCTAGCGAACTAAATCTCTTCCTGTTTCGAGATCCTAAATATTATAATTATCGATCTCTATAAAGGTTTAAGTGGACGAGGGGGTTAATAAATAAATAATTAAAGAAATTATTAATATAAAGTCGTTCTAAGGCTCTCTTATCTTATTATCCGTATATTAATAAATAATAGAGTACGTAGAGTATTATTAAAATCTAAATATACTCTTCTTCTAAAGTTCTTCGCTTTCCCTTATTACTCTAGTACTCCGTCGTTTACGGGTTTATTTTAAGGGAATTTAAAGTTCGGATATCTCTATTAAGAATTTATAAATATTAGTATTTTCTTTAAAGTATCCAGTTCCCGTATATACTCTAAAATAAACGATATCTTATGGATATAAAGTATAAAAGAGATTACTACTATAACGGAAATAAGTAAATAATAAAAATCTATTATAAAAGTAATAAAATATTCTCTCGTCGAGGGTACTATAAAGTAAGAGAAATATAATAATAGATAGAGATTTAAGCGCTTTTAACTTTAAAGTAAAACTATTAATAAATAAATATAGGGCCATTAAGTTTTATTCGCCGATTATATCTTTATTTAAACCTAATAAGTTCTACCGGTTATTTAAATCTAATTACTAACGTAGGGACTAATCCTCGAGAGATAAGAAATTTATAATATTACTTATCTCCTTCTTTAACCCTTATTCCACTTATATTAATAAAGTGGGAATGGGATATATTAGGGAATTATAGAGATATAGTTTTAATTCGCTCGATTTACTAGTAAAGGAACTACTTTAATATATTTAATATAGGAAAATATTCCTCCCGTATTTATATATTAGTAGAGATTAATATTATTATAAGTTTATTAATTTAACGCCGAGTATTAATATAAGAAAATATTCTTCCCGTACCCCCGTAATTTACGTTAGTTTATAATCGTGAAAAAGTTTTATTCCAAATATAGCCGGTAGTAAAGACCGAGTTTATTAAAATAATTCGAAGATAACCGTTAGAAAAAAGCTCGGCTTAAAGGATAATAAAGATTTCTTTAAATTTAAAATAGGGTTACTTCTTATCTTATTCTTTTATATAGAAATGAACTAAGACTTTTAATTAGAATATATATTTTAATACCTACCGATTCAAGCTTTCCTTAAACCCTATTTTTAACTAGGATAAACTAAATAAATTAACCGTAACCGCTATATAAAATATAATTAAAGAGGATTATCGGGGGGGGAATTTAAAACTAGTAGATAAAAATAAAAACTTTAATAATTTAATAGAGTAGAAGCTTTATTAACTATATAAACCAGTATATATAAAATCGACGAAAAGGTAGAATAGTAATAGTATATATAATTAACTAATAGATAATAGGAAGGTTAATCTTTATATTTAATTATTATTAAATCCTCGGCCTATATTAATCGGCCCCTAGTTTTAATATTAAAGTTAGGATTATTAAAGGACTTTAACCCCGTAAAGACGGTAATAAAAGATATAGTAAGAGATATAAAATAATCACGATTATATATAATAACTTACGTGTGTTATGGTTTATAAAGATTATATTTTATATTTTAATTATCTCGCTCGCTAAATTATTACGTATTATTATTTAGTTCGTGAAATCGGTTAAAGGGATTTTCTTAGATAATTTACGTATATTAAGCCTTTAATAATATATACGCGCTCTTTAATACTCCGTACGGATACCTACTCCCTCTATTCTTACTTTATAATATTATATAGTTTTACGTTATCTCCTTACTTTATTTATAACCTAAATAAATATTTAATTTACTTTAGTATTTATCTCCGAAGAATATTTAAATCTAGTTAAATCCTTAACGTTCGTTAATTTTAATACACTTTTATTCACTTTAATATATAATCTAGATTATATATATATCAAATATACTACTTCTAATAATAATTATAAACTAGTATATACTTTAGGAGCCGTATCCCCGGTTTCTTTATTTTATAATTATTATAGTTTAAATATATAATTTAATCACCCTTTTTATATCCGTAAAAATAGACTTTAATAATAGGAGTATATATCTTATACGAACCGTAAAAACGTAAAGATTTCGATATCCTCCTACTACGATTAAAGATTCTAAAGTTACGAAATATACCTCTACGGCGGGGAAGTTGTATAGATCGTATTATTATATCTAGTAAAATTAATACTTAATGGGGCGTACTCGATACCGATAAAAAATAACGAGAAAAATTAAAATAATAAAGAACGTATATCCTATTTATTAAATATACCGATCGTCGATAGTCTAATTATTCGGTTTAGCGGTAATAATTAATTAGTTATAATAATTTAATAAAGTCGAGCTTAAAGCGATTAATAGAAAATAAGAAAAAGTTTAAAATAATTAAGAAGAGTTCGTATATAAGTAGTTTAGGGACTTCTAAATAAATAAATAATATTTTATAAACTCTCTTAAAACGATAATTATATTATATTATATCGATATTATTACTCTTAAGCTAGTTTAGATAATATTATTTTTATAATAATATAATATTAATTACGTAGTTAACTTAGATATTATATTATATAAAAATTATATCTAGCTAGCTAATAATGTTACTTTAATATAAACGATTATCGTTTATTATATTAAAGACTAGTTTATTTAATTTCTATTATAGTTATTTACTATACTATAGTAGTATCGCTTTAAGTAAATATATAAAATCTTCTTATTATTATTTTCTATTCTTTCGAATCTTTTTTCTTTATCCCGAGAGTATCCTAGCCCCGGTTTTATAAAGGTTTTTATTTCTTTTATTTACTTCTCCTATCCCCTTCGTATCTTTTTAATCTCTTTTATCCGTTATAATTAAATTATCCGAGTATCTTCGGGCTTTATACGTATCTCTTTATTCACTTTATTTATCTCGATTAAATAATTTATAAGGCTTTAGGTCTCCTACTAGGCCTTTTATTAATTTAAAATACTTTTTTAAATCATCGATTCTAGGAGATTTTAAATAAAGGATTCGTTTAAATTTTAATTAAAATTCTACGACTAGAGCTAGTAAACGTATTAATATCTAAAATAAATTTATTAATTAAAGTTTTAGATTCTAGGTAAATAACCTCGTTCGATAATTATAATATAAAACTCTACGTGGATAAAATTAAATTTAAATATTCTGTATTTAGCGCTTTATAGTTCGCCGTATTTACGAGCTCCTCTCGTTTCTCGTTTATTTAGTCCTTAATATTCTTTAGAGTATTAACTTTTTATCGGTAAATCTTTAAATTATTAATTATTTTCTAGCCGTTAAATTAAATTATCCGATATTTAATTAGGTTTTAAATATTATTAGACCGCGTAGAATAAATTATATAAATCGTTAAGTCACTAAAACCACTATAATAAATTAATATAATAATATATATATTATTATCGTAAATCGTATTTGGATTAATATATAACCGAAGTTTATATATCCTACGGGTACTAGAAGTACCGTCTTATAAAATTTATCGTTTATATATTTCTATATTTCTATTTCGGCCCTTTACCTCCGCGAAGAAGTTCGGTAGGTACGGTACGGCGGTATTCGTTAATAATATTATATAAAGACCTAATACTTCCCGGATATATTTTTTAAATTCCGCGGGATAATTTCCGTCGTAGAAATTTAATTTAAATTTAATAATAAAGCTATCGGTTAAATATTTAAAATTTCCGAAATAAAGATTCTCGGAATAAGGAATATTAATAGAGCCAGCGATAATTAGGAATATAAAGTTTATAACTATAACTTTAATTAATACTTCTCGATTCTTCTTTTTAAAATCTAGAAATACTTTACGAATGAAATATAACGGCGATAAAGAGGCTCGAGGTAGTATTAATTTTATATTTATCTCTTTTAAATTACGCGGCTCTTATAAGTTCCTAATACTACTATATTCTTTAAAATAAATACTATAATTAGAAAGATATTACTCGAAGATAAGATTATAGGTAAAGAATTTCTTAATCGTTAATAATATATTTAATTCTCTTTCGGTCTTAACTCGTTTCCGGGAGCTTAATTAACTTAAAGGTATTATTCGATTAAAAGGAATAACGATTTCGGGTTTAAAATATTAAAAAGTATTTAAAAAACTTTCGGAGATAATTAAATATAATTTATAACTCTAAGATTCTTAAAACTTAGTTTATTATATCTTATAAAGCGTTTAAATTATATAAGGTTAATATCTTCTTTATTAATTTAATTAGGCGGTATAAAAGTAATAAATAGTATAATCCTTCGATTAAATTCTTAAAGAGCGCGAGGAGTAAATTATACCTATAATAAATTATCTTAAAATCGTTTAGGTATCCGGTATCGTTACTAATTCTTAAACTTTCGATATTTAATAATAAATAACGACGAAAAGTTAATTATAAACTCTACTTTAATATATAATTTTCTTTTTCGTTTAAGGGGTATTAGAGTTCTCTCTAAAGATATTAAATCTTAATTTTATAAAATATTTTATAATAATAAATAATAAAGGGTAATTAAAAATACGGAGGTATAAATTAACGCGCGTCTTTAATTATACTAGCGTATAAGTTATTTTAAATTACGGGGTTAATAGTTAATTAACGGAATATACTCTTTTAACCCTACGTCGTATCAAAATAATAGTATAAGTATTTTATATACTATAGCTACGAGCCCGGGCTTATATCTTTCAGATTTATAAATAAAAAACTTAATAAATAAATTATATTCTTCGATATTACTTCTTCTCTATCCCAAAAAAACCTTATCGATAAGACGTAGTTATATATAGTATATTAATAGTTTATTTATATTAGGTCTTATATATAGCCGGTAAATATTAACTATAAAGGAGAATTAATAAAGGCGGATTTTATTAATATCTTCTTTATCTATCGATTACTCTCTAATAAAACGGGTATTCCACGCGTATACCTATATAAAACTAAAACGGAGTATAATATAATAATATTTAATCTTCTAGGACCGGGTTTAAAAAACTATTTTAACTTTTATAACTATAAATTCTCTTTTAAGATTATATTAATACTCGTCGACTAGTTTTTATATATTATCTCTTTTAGTTTTTATAGCTTCCTTACGTTAATTATTCGTAGTATTATTAATATTCGTCTTTAAATTTATAGCCCTTAATAACTCTTTATTCTACGACTCCTTTAATCAAGTCCTCTAGGAGAATTTCCGTTACTTTAATTATAAACGGCTTAATTATAGAGTATTAGGACTACTAGGAACTACTAGAGATCTAATAAATAAAAATAATATAGAGGTACTTTCTTACCTACCGGCAACGGTAATTAGACGGGGGGGATTTATAAAAAATTACCCGTCGGGTATTTAAAGATAACGATAGAGCTCTACGGTTATAAAGGGGTCTAAAGAAATAATAAGAAAATACTTATTATAAAGTATATAATAACTACTCGAGGTCTTTTTTTAATAGTTTAGGAGATTTTTATCTAAAGATTAATTAAGGTACGGCGCGATAAATTCTAAAATTATATAATATAACTTTAAGGCCGGTATAATTTTATATAAAACGATATAGTTACTACGAGGGCTTAACTATAACGTTAGGATAAAAAGAAATAAAATAAAAAGAGACCGAACTCGTTTATAATATTTATAATTAATAGTTACTAGATAATCCGGAGGGGTTAATAAAAATCCTATTATATCTAAAACCTTCTTAAATCTTAACTCGTATATTTCGTTATAAATCTCTTTCTTATATCTTATAAGACTAATAGGTCGTTTTAATTTCTTATTATAAATATTATATTATATTTCTTTAATAATCTTTACAAGTTTCTTATACACGGTATTTATTTATTATTAGATATATTTATATAGGTCTTATACCCTCTTGAAATTTCCGGTATAAAATAGAGTTAGGTAGGGATAATTTTTTAAAGTCTTATACCTTAAACGACTTTCACGATCCTAGGTTTTTAATATAAATAACGCGTTATTTACCTCGTTATTTTCATCTCCTTCTAGCGACTTAAAATAACGGCGTTTACGATTATTATACCTTTCGGGTATTAAATAGATTCCGGGTATTTATTTAGAAACGATAAATTATATTTAGAGTCACTCGCGCGTCCTAGATTCGTAATCGTTAAACGAGGAGACGGTTTAAAGGGATAATAAAAGGGTAGAAAATATTATTTAAAAAATAAAATTATTTAATTATAGAGTTTTATAGAACTATTAAATTACGTATTAATCGGATAACCCGTATAGTTTATTTAAATAAGACTATAGAGTATACTATAAAGTAATAATAAAATATATTATAAAGTAATAATAAGATATACTATAGAGTATACTATAAAATATATTATATAATAATATAAAGGTATACTATAAAATAGTAATAAAGTATATTATAGAGTATATTATAAAGTAGTAATAAGAAATACTATAAAGTAGTAATAGGGTATACTATAAGGTAATAATAAAATATACTATAAATTAATAATAGAGTATTTTATAGAGTAGGAGTAATAATAAAGTATATTATAAAGTAGTAATAACCCGTATTATAAAGTAATAATGAACTATACTATAGAGTAGTAATAGGGTATATATAGTTCTATTATATATTAATATAAAGCCCTATAATAACTCTATTATACTCTTATATATAACTCTATAATATACTTTATAGTATACCTCTATCGCTGCTCTATAATATACCCTATTACTACTTTATAATATACTTTATAATATACCCTATTATTACTCTATAATATACCCTAATACTATTATATAATATACTCTATAATATATTTTATTACTACTTTATAATATATTTTATTATTATTCTATAATATACTTTATAATATACTTTATTATTATTTTATAATATATTTTATTACTACTCTATAGTATACCCTAGTATTATTTTATAATATATTTTATTATTACTACTTTATAGTATACCTTATTATTACTCTATTTAAATAAACTATACGGGTTATTTATTTAGCGCGTAAACTTAATAATTTCATAAAATTTTATAAAGTAAAACTCGACGGGTTTACCCTCTAATCGTTTTTTTAATAAAATTAATACCGTAAAATACCTCGGCTCTTAAAGAATACTCTAGAAATTCTTCCTCCGGGTAATAATTCGGGAAGTTCCGGGTATTATATATATCGGCCAAATAATTAGTTATAAGGGGCTTTTTAGATAATATTCGCCTTAAAGAAAGAATATTTAAGGGGTAAATATAATTAAGAAGTTATATTAAAAACTTCTTTATATATAAAGAGGATTATACGATATTTAAAATAAAGAAGACTCGTCTATTAATAAGACTTTAAAATATAATAATTATTTAAAGATAAATAAAATCGTTAGAAAATAGGCCGATATATTATTAATAAAGTATAAAGTATTCTTTATAGAATTTACTTCTTATCCGGTCGTTATCCTAAATATTTATAAATCCTACTTATTTAATAGATTCGTCCGATAATAAATTAATCGTAGTATTTCCGGATAGTAATAATAATGAATAAATAAATTCCGTTACCGTAAATAGTATATATAATACTTCAAGGCCAGTGCTTTATACCGTTATAAATATCTATAAATATTATAATATAGGGGAAAATTAATCCTAGGACTCTTCCTTCGTATCTTTTATAAAATTCCTCTCTTCCGAATATAGCCCGAGATTAAACTTAGATCGAGAGCGATAATCTAACACTAATTAAGAGAAAGAATATTAATATATTATACTATTTTAAACGATAACCTAATATCCTTATATTTAATTAATATTAAAGAGCGAGTTTATTTAGCCGATTCGAAGACTTCCGTTAAAAGGAAATTAAGGTTAAACGAGGAGAGAAACGATAAGGATTTTTCTAAATTTAAAGTCGATCTCTTCTACCGAGTATTTTTTCGCAGGATTAATAAATTAATTAGAATATATATTTTAATATTTATTAATTTAAGACTATTTTCGATCTTAAAGTTAACTAGAGTTATCTAGATAAATCGATTACGATTACTACCGAGAGTATAATCGTAGATAACTACCGAAAAGAGAAGTTTAAACTAGGAGCCTCGGATAATATATTAAGAGAATTAATTAAATAGAAATTATACTAAAATTATAGAGCGGCCCTAGAACGCTTTATTATAGTATATTTAATTATCGTTTACCCTTTCTAGGGGTAGGATTATCCACGATAAAGAATATTTTATATAAAGTTATATAGGACCCTATAAGGAACTTATAGGTAGAGTTTATAAATAAACTAGGAATACGTTCTTAAAATTATTCCTACTTTTAATATAATTTATTAGGGTATACTATAATTTATAGGCGGTCTAAAGAGTATAAATATTAATAATTAATTTACGAGAGTCTACCTAGGTAGTAGTAAATTTATAATATTCTAATATAAATCTTGAAATTACTATAGTGGAACCTCTTTTATAATATTATTAATATCGTTTTTTAATTTATTATTTACTTTAGAGGCGATTTAAAATACCGAGATTTATTTTTAACCCCGTCGTCTATTAATTAATCTCTCTTCCCTTTTAAAGTATTAATTTAATAGTATCTACGTTAAACTAGTTATTTTAAAGTATAATCGATAGGAGTCTTCGCCCCAATATTTAATAATACTACCGAGAGATTTAAATAGGACGAGTAAAGAGGTTATAATTAAATACGTATCGCAACTTAACGAATTAAGAAACGAGAAATCTATAAAGACTACTATATAGCTTATAGAGTAGGTAATAAATATTAGTATTAATATAACGAATTAATATATATAATACCGGGTAGGGTTATCTTTATAATTAATAAAAGTAATAATCTACGGTTAATTATTATTTAGAGGGATAAATAATTTCTTTATACCTAAGAAATTTCCGCTGCGCTTTATATTTAGGTATAATAAATTATATTACGTAATTAAAGCGAATGAGCGACGGAGTAGCTTTATATTTATATAGATTCTTATATTATTAAAGAATCGATAAATAGCTCTAAAATCGCCTCGTTTATATATAATACCTTTTTATATTCAGGATTCCTATATATTCTTCTAAAGACTAGTCCTATTATTTATTTAATTATAAAGATTTTACTTTTTTTTATTAACGAATATATTATTTCTCTATAAGTCCGTTTTCGAAATAATTAATTATACGGGCTACGAAGGTATTAAGATCTCGAATCAATATATTATTTAAATTTACTCTCGGAACTACTCGTAATTTTATTAATTCAAATAATATTAATATCCCTCGTAACTCTTCTTACGCCGCCGTAGAACCTTTAAATAAACTCGAAGAACACTACGCTTTAACTCCCGCGGAAATATATATTAATTTAATAAAAGAAGAAGTTCTCGATAATTTAGTTATATTTATTAGAGTAGTTTTATATATTTAATATCTATTAAAAGTATCCCTAACGGTTTATATACCGGTCCTCGAATCGACTTCTCGTTTAAGTATATTAATATTCGCTCTTCTTTCTCTTATACCCTTTTAGGCCGCGATTTATACTACGTCCCTTCCGCGAAGAATCCGGTTTATAAATTATATTATAAATATCGGTAACCGGTTAATCTTAAATATTAAAACTTTAGGATTATATTACTCTCTTTATTTTAAATTAAAGAACTAATTATTATTACCCGCCTAAGAAACGGGGAATATTAAATCCGAATTATAATAAATAAATACCCTCCTTCACGTATTTATTATTTTTATTATCTTTATAGTCGGAGGCTTCTATTATTAAGACTCTATTCGAGATAATAAAATCCTTAAAGAAAAATTATTCTCAGACTTAAAATAAAAAGTCGACTTTTATTAAACTTTTTCCTACTTTCGTAAATTATCGGAAGATAAACTATAATAAGATATAATATATTAATAAAATAATATAGGAGTCTTCTTCGCTTAAGTCTTACTAACTCTATTAATTCGATAAAGGTATAAGTCGTTCAAGGAGTAACATAATATAAATATATATTTATTATATCTACGAGAATCTCTTATTCGGAATCTATTTTATTTTAATATTTATTTTAGAGTCTCTAAAGCCTAACGCTTTACTTATTAATTATATCTAGATTATTAACGTTTTTAGGATAGAAATTAAAATAAATATTTAAACCACTTTTTACGTAAATACCTACCGAATAAAAAAAGCCCGAATAACTAGTTTATTCTTAATTAAATAAGGATAAAAGGTATATTATAAAGAGTATAACTCCCGTAGCGAAGGATATCCTATAATTTCCTATTATAATATAGCCGTGCCTTAGCCGAAGGGGGGTATAAAGAGCCGTCGAATATAAAAAAAGAATTATTCCTCTTTAAATTTAAAGTATCGATATTATATTAAACTACGTATATAATTAAAAACTTAAGTAATAACTAAAGCCAAGATTTCTAGTAAGAAGTAATATTATAAGCGATTATTAACTTCTCCTCGGATTAATAAGAATTAGAAGTTATTTTATTAATCTTTATATTTTAATAAAATCCTCTATATTAATAATTTTAGGCCCGTAAGTTTTTCGAATTCGTAATAACTAGGCCTGTTAAAGCTATATTTATAAAAGAAAAAAAAAATCGCCGTCGTTAACGGTACTAGTATTTCCGTAAATATAAATAGTAAATTAAAGTCATAATTTTATCCTAGGTTTAATTAACGAATTTATACTAATCTTTAATTTCTGTATTATACGGAAGTTAACGTATCGCCTATTCGATATATTTATATATAATTCGGCGGAGGTAACTAAGAGATTTTATAATTTAATTTATAAAGTATTAAAACTCTCTACCGTCGCTGAGTTTATTTTATTCTATAAATTCCTAGATAGACTAGGTAGCCGCCTATTTAGGTATTATATATAAAATATTAATTATATCGAATAGTACCTACCTAATCTCTCGAAGAAGACGATATAACTCTACGGCCGTATCGATTAAATAAAATATTAAATTTATAATTAAACGATCCCATTTATTATAGATATATTTTATAGCGCGGATTTACCCGATTATAACCGATACTATAAAGTGACCCGGGAACGAGAGTTAATAAAAAAACGAGGATTAATTATCGGGCGAATACGCCCGAATATTATTCTCTATAAAAAAGAGAACTTTAATACTTTAGAAATTAATAAGTCTACGAGGGTAGACCTTCGAAGACGTCCTAATATTATTTTTATAATAAATATAAGTCTAAGAGTATTTAATATAAAGATTATAACGAAAGAGCTCTACCGTTTAACCTAGATAAATAGCGGACTAGTTATTTAAATTAATATAGAGCCGCCTCGCTTTAATATTAAATATAATTTTAATTTTATAGTTTTAGGAAATTATAACGAAATTATCCACTTTATATCGAAATAAATTATAGAAGAATTTAGTCCTTCTTAATTAATATATTATTAACTTCGGATATTTTTACCCTCGAATTAAAAGACTTAAATTTATTACTTTATATTTAAACTGGGCCTTACTAACTACCGGTTAATAACTAACTCTAGTAGGTAACTAGTTATTTATCTAGGTTAAGACTTAAAGGTAACTAGTTATTTATTTATACTAAAATTTTAAAAATAACTAGTTATTTATCTAGGCTAGAGTTTAGAGGTAACTAATTATAAATTTAAATTAATTATAAATAAACCTTATTTCGACTAGTTACTCCGATTTTATTTTACTTCGAAAGGCGACCTAGGCCTTAAATAAATAATATTTATACTTCGTAACGATTATACCTTAGGTAAATCAAGCTACGACTAGCTTTATATAAAAATAAAATCACTTTATTAATTACGTATATTTAGTAATAATACGCTATTATCTTATCTTTTTAAAATTATTATTAGATAACTTCTACCTCTTCTCGCCGCTTTACTTAATATATAAAGAAATATTTATAACGATCTTCTTCCGTATAGGCGAGTATTCCCCGTTATTTTATAATCCTTCGCTATCCTCTTTATATAGACGTTTTATTATACTTCCTCCTAAATTATTATTAGGCGTTACTTTAGTATTATCGTTTAAAGATTTCTAATAATTACGAGCTCCCGGTAACGGCGGTTTTCTTTTTTTAAAATTTCCTCGTTTTCTTCTCTCGGCCTTCTTATTATAAATAGTAAAAATTCGATTTCTTTTACGTACCGTAAATATATCGTTTATAAAAAGTATTAATTTATTACTCTTAATCTCACGGATCCGTTTTAAAGTTTTTTTTTTTTTATATATAATAGGATTTATAATCTTTACCTCCGGAATTATAGGTAAATTAATAAAGAGAGCGCTCGTTAATATTAAATACTCTTCGATAACTTTATTTATTTATAAACCTAGGCGACCTTACTCGAGGGGGAAAGATTTAGTTATTATTATAAACTTATTTAAAAATCTAATAATACTATTACTTTATAGTTTTTAAATAATTAACGGAGTATTATCCTCTAAAGATTAGAGTATTACTCTATCTTTAATTAATACCTCCGGTGGATTAACGAGATTATTAATATTTAAAGAAATACTTTATTCTAAAAGAGGCTAAGGCGAGGATATCTTCGGAGTCGATATATTTAATAAATTAAAAAAATTATCGATATTTAGAGAAATACTATTTTCTAGAGAAAATAAAAGAGTCGCCGTATTTAAAGTTTTTACCTCTAATCGATTAAAAAGATTATTAATATTTAGAAAAGATTCTAAAAGTTTTAAATTTATAAAAAATATAATACCGCGGCTAAGATCCTATAATAAGTTAGATAAAATTAAAGTATTCGTAAACGAGGTCCCTCTATACTCGAACCCCGAAACCTCGTAATTTTCGCTCTATTTTATATATCGATTAGCGCGAGATAAAGGTTTTAAGATTTTAAACCCTCTTTTAAAAAGCCTTAATAAACTTAAAGACGATATAAAATATATTTTATATAATATATAATTTAATACCTCTAAGGTTATAACTCCTTTATTACCTCGTTTTAAAATTAAAGACGAATCAAAGGAGTCGAAGGTTTTATTTCTATAAAATATAAACGAATCTTAATTAATAAATAAAGGCGATATAAAATCTTCGTTACGTAATATATACTTTAGTATCTCCGAGGGTATAAACGGTATACTTTCCGTAAAAGAAAGTTTAAATAGTATATAACTTTATAATATTATAATTTCTTTATTAGATCGCCTTAATGAAACTAGAGATAAATTTATATAATTAATATTTTTAGTTCTTCTAAACGTATATAAATCTTAATCGATAAGAGGAGGCGATATATTAAATATTAAATTATTTAGGGCTTTAATATATCTTTCTATTAATATAAATAATAAAGGAGAGCGTAGGTATTTAATTTTATATATCGCGGGACTTAAGATTTTTATTTTAATAAATATATTTAATATTTCGTATTATACCCTCTAAAGCCTCTTTTTAACGTAATTATAAATAAAGTAATAATAATTAATTACTCCGTTTCTTTTCGAAATAGTATCTTTATATAAAGAGGGTTATCGTTTTTTTTATTTTATTTATAATATATATTACTCCCGGGCTTAAAGGATTATTAATTTATTAACGATATAATTACTTAAATATTCCGTCCTAGTTTAAATCTCTATATCGTAAATAATCTTATTATATATAATTTCGCTTAAAGTTAATATACCCGTCCTAGACTCTTTAGATTCGTTATTAAAAAAAGGACTCGTCTAATAAATATAAATTTTTATATCGTCCGTATCGATATTATTTTTAATATCTACGATAATCTATTTATTTAATAAAGGATTATTATCTTCGAAGAATACCTAGAAAGTAGACCTTTAAATAAATAAAAATATAATATATTTTCCCTTTAATTCTTCGATACTATATAGGTTTTAAGAGAAAAGTCTAGTTTTAATCTCTCTTTACGAGTCTTTAAAAGGGCGTCCGTATTGGTATTAAAGATTTAATTTAATTTAGTCCGTCGTTAAAGGAGGTATAATTTAAATTATTTCTCTAACCTTTAATTAAAACTTATTTTATATCTCCGCCGCTTAAAACTTTATAGACCCTCGATAATTATTATAACTAATTATACGCGCGAGATAAATTTATATTATTTATTTTAAAACTTTCTTTAAGGTTATTTATATAATCTTTAGAGATCGAAAACCTAACTTTAGTATTAATTAAACGAATTTATATTAAAGAACAAAATTCGGTTCTTTAATAATCGGTTTTTTTTTTAATAGTTCTTTCTTAAGAGTTATATTAATAAGGTCTAGAAAATAACGTAAAGTATATATCTATAATTATTTATAATTAAACTCGAACGGAGTACCGTATTATATATAACTAAAGCGATACTCTATATTTTATTTAATAAAGTTATAAATACGCCCTTCGAATAACTCTCGTATAATAATATATAGTATATCCTATACTAGGGGCTTTAATAAAAGTTTAATAATTTTCGAGTAAAATTTAAAATATTTAATATCCTTATAAAAAGTATAAAGAGAGGGTATCGTATACTCGATTATATAAATATTCCTAAGGATTATATCTCGTATTATTAAATTTAATACTTTCGTAAAGAGCTTTCTCGTTTTTATATATTATTTAACGAAGCCTACGTTATATTCGGATATCGTAAAGGCGCGGAGTTTTAACGTCTTTATTATAATAACGTCGATTAAATTTATTAATTAACTTTAAGAGCCGGTAATCCTCGATTATACCCGACGGATATAACGGAGATATATTATTAATTCCTACGTTTTATTAATATAAATAGATCTTTATAAAGTAGTAGTAGTTACTTCGTAGTATTTTAATATTAAATACCGATATATCGTCCTAATATAAAAAGCGTCCTATAAATTTATAATATCGAGGAGGTCGTCGAACCCTTCCCGAAGTACCTTAATACTCAGGATTCGTTTAAAGTCTTTAGTCTTATCTTTCGTTAATCGCGCTTATTATTTCCTTTCCGTAACGTTATCGTCTAATCGGTAATAAAGTCGGATATAACGGAATATTTCTCCGTCCGAGAAATTTACTAAATTTAAATATTCTTCTCGTAGATTCGTAATAACCTCCGGGGTTATATCTAGGTTATATTAATTTACTCCGATGATTTATTTAATAAAGAAAGATACTATTTAAATAAAGATTTATAATCTATTATATATTCTTTATAAATAAATACTCTTAAGTTACTATTAAACGATATCGTTTATAAAGTACTCTTAATATTATACCGTTAATAAATATTAATTTTAATAGTTAGTCTTTATCTTTAAAACTATATAAGAGGGCCTATTATAATATTTTTAATTCTCGGATCGATATTTATAACTCCTTATCGGATATAAATACGACGACGCGATATACTAGGTCGAGTCGGTAATAATTCTTTATAATAAATACCCGCTTTAACCTCTAAATATTCTTTAGTTAAAGAAATTATATTAATTAATAAATAAAAAATCGTAGATAGGAAATATTAATATATATAAAGCCGCGATAATTAATATATCGCTCTTAGCGAGTATTAATATCTTACGTATCTATACGAGACTATAAAAACCGATTTATATTATATAATATTTTAGTCCGAATTAAGAGAGGGAAACGGATATTTATAATTATAAAGAAATAAGAGTTTAGCCTAAACCCCTTTCACTTTATTTAATAATAAAAATTATATTTAAATTTCTAATATAAATATCCCTACTTTCGATAGTAAAGTTATACCGAAATAGTATTAAAGTAAAAAGCGTCGCTAATATATTAAACGATATAAGAACTAGTTTTAATAACGATAATAATAGATTCGGAGTTATAAATATCGTTTATAACCCAAACGAGAGCGGATTAATTAATAATAACGGACGTAGAAATGACTTTGAAGTTATAGATATCGTTTATAAATTACGAGTTATTATTAATATCTCGAATCTCCGTAGGTAAATTACTTTCTTATTATTTTAAAAAAGACCTAACTTTGATTTACGGGTTAATAAAATTAAATAACTATAATATTAAATCTTATTAAATATAACTACTTTATATGATACTAAATATCCTACGGGTTTAATAATTTAGGAATTATTTAATATAGTTACCGAGCGAATACCCGTACTCTACGTAAGGTATATTTTTTATTTATTTAATTACGCGTTTCGACCCGAGTAAAAACGATCCGGCGTATTATAAAACGCGATCTTTTATAACGGAGATTAAATAATAAGGATTACTTCTCCCGGTTATAACTTTTTAATTAATTTTATTTTTATTAACCCCGATTTTACCGCCGGTTACGATAATTTAAATAATATTTAAATACTATTTATTTATATAGTCCTAGTCGTTAATAATTAATCTAGAGATATAAACTTCGATTTTAAATATTAATAATTATTTCTTTATTACCTACGACTTTATATATTTAATAAAATAGTAAAAGAGGTTACCTTTAATTCTAATAATATAATAAATATTATTAATATTTTCCGTTATTCTAAGATTATTAATATTTCTTTCGACCCTCGGAGACTATTCTCCTATAAACCGAACGGATTATAATCGGATTATATATTCTAGGACGATGATTCGTATATATCGAAAACGATAAAACTTTAGGATATTATTAATATCGGAGGGTAAACTTCGATATTAAAAGATATTTCTTTAATCTATAGAATTATATTAACGCTATAGAACGATAGGAGGGAATAATATATTTTTAAAAAACCTAAATATAACCCGGAGTCCGTTAAATTAATAAAAGACTTTACCGGCGGCTAGTATAATATCCGGTATAATTAAGAACGGGTATTAATTAATAATTAATATTAGTTTAATAATTATATATTATTTAGGCCTATAGTAGAGGATATTTTTAAATATATTCTTTATTCCGGAATAATCGTAAAGTCGTAGTTATAAATTTAACGCTAGACTTCGTAGTTCGGGGAGATAATATACTATAAACTATATTAAATTATCGATAAAGAGTTAATTAATTAAACCGTTTAATTAATTACTTTACTTTAGCTCCGTTATTATATACTTTAATACTATAATTCCGTACGTAAAATTATAGCGATTATTAACTTCTATAATTCTAATACGGAATATTTTATTCCTATTATTATAGTTCGTAAATTATAATAATTTAATTATTTACCCCCCGTAAAGTCTCTAGAGCTAGACCTTAGAGTAGTAAAATTAAAAATTCCGTATATAACCTTGGCCGGTTTAGTTTCTAATAGTTTAATACACGTTTAAAATTAATTATTAATAATATTAATTAAATTCGTTAAACTACTTATTTATTACTAGCTTCGCGAGGATTTAAAGATTTAACTAAAAGTTAAAGAAAAAAGAATATTATAGCGCGACGCCGTTAAAAGATAATATATCGTATTTAGAAATCGGACCTTAGATATAAAAACGGCCGGCGTTATTATTAAAAGTCGTTTATATTATAACTATTTCAGGAATTTATATAGGTAGTATAGTCGGGGCTTAGAGTCCCTAAGCCGATTATTAAATTCGTATTATTAATAGTACTTTTATTATTATCTTAAGGTCTCGTTTTAATTTCTCGTTACTTTTCTTTAACTCCTTTATTTCTTTTATTATTATAATACCTTACTTTATTTCTTTTATAATAAGAAATATTATTATACTTTATATTTTAGACGTTAATATTTTAGTAATTTATTACTTTAATAAAATATTTTATAACGGTGTTACCCCCCTTTCTATATAATAATAACTCTTAATAAATTCTACTCCGCTTTTCCCTTTTATCGTCGCGTAGTTTAAATATATTATCTAGGTAGGCTTTTCCTTAAAGAAAACTTAAATATTAATATATAAGCGACGACGACTACGGCCTTCTTATAATTTAATATAATTAATTACTAGTTTATACGCGACGTATATAAAATCGCCTAAGTTCTTTCGGTTAGATTTTCTATATTTTACCCTTCCTTGGACGTCCTATTTTCCGTTTTAATTTAAATAAATATAGGCGGCCTCGTAATTAAATTAATCTTTAATCTAAACCTCGTAAATATCTTTACTACCTTCTAATAATATAAATACGTAAAATATCTAGTAGTTTAGTCCTATTGAGTAATAATTAATAATATTATTTCCTTATAGGGTCTTCCCTAGAATAATTATAAATCGAGTAATTTAATTAACGGGTACTTTAGGCCCCCCTAGGATTAAAAGAGTAACTAGATTAATAAATACTTTAACCTCCTCTAAAGTAATTATATTAATAAATATTTTAGCGAGTACTTTAAATTCCTCTAGAATAAAGAGAGTAGTAGGATTAGCGGGTATTTAAGACTCCTTTAGAATAAAGAAATATTTATTTATATCCGGGTTATTTATCTTTATTCCGTCTTTATCGTTAAATCTTAGTTATATTTTCTCTTCCGTATAATTTAAATCCTTAAGTTTAATTCCCGTAGCCGTTACTTATACTTTTAAATATTAATAAATATACTATACTACTACTTAGGAGTATCCGGAAAGACTATCGATTTACTCTAATAAATATTATATACTTTCGTATTTATAATATTAACTTTAGGATCTATTAAAGTCGCTAGTCTAATAAATACTACTCTTTTTTTATTTAAGGGGGTAGTAGTATCCACGCCTAGAATTTAATTAAAGTCGGTAGGGTCGTATACTATAATATCTTAAATAATTAAATTCTAGGTTTATATTTTAATTTTCTTTCCGTCCCTTATATCCCTTTTAGATTTTTATATACTAGATTTAATAGAATCTTTTAAACGAGTCGTAGTATTCTAACTCTATAAGGGCTTAACCGTTATTATATCTTAACGTCTTTATTATTTTATCGTAATCCGAGCCTCGTCTAGCCCGGGTATTAATTTAAATATAATTAAACTTATAGTTTAAATTATATTTATAGTTATAACCTTTTTATTAATATTAATTTTATTAACGGTAGTTACCTCTAGAGTAAAAGTCGATATTATTAATAATAGTTTTACTTAAATATAAGAATACGCTACGAGTAAATTTATATAAATTTTACTTTATAATTTCAAGGGTATTTAAGGAAATTTTATTATTATTTAATACTCTTTAGAGGAGAACGCGTAGGATCTTATAAAAGAAAATTAAAGAATATATATCGGGCGAGTATCTTTATCTATTCCGCTTCCGAATATATTTTATAAAAAGCGTTATATTATTAAAAGTATAATTTAAGTTAAAATCGGCGAGAAAGAATTATTTAAATAAATTATTCCGTATATAAATCAATACTTTAAAAGAAAATAAACTATAATTTAGTTTCCGTACTAATCGTCTTTTATAAGAAATAATACGAGGGTTAAAAATAAACCTTCCTTTATATTTAATCGTCCGTTACTCTTCGGTCTCCGATATTTAATTAAAATATTCTTTATCGAAGTAATCGCCTTATTCGAATATAAGACTCCTCTCGACGTTATATTTATATTTTAGCGTAAGCTACGCTCTAGGCTAAAGCGATATAACTATTATTCTCAATAATCCTTTATTATTATTATATATATCGCTATATAAACCTCCGGTCGTAAGAATTATTATTATAATTCTATTAAAAACTACGTTATAATTTAATATACTAGCGTTATCTAGTATAAATATCTCGATTAAAGAATAATCGAAGATTACGTAGAGTACGATATTAATTAATCTTAGTATCTCTCGTCTCTTAATTAATAATTAAATTACGTTTGTTTTTATATTAACGAGTGGACCTAGCCTTTCGGGAAATTATATATTAAGGCCGCTATATTTATTCTTTAATTCTATAATAATTATAATTATTATCTCCTCTTATAAATCGTTTTTTATAGTGTTAATTACTCCTCGCTTTATACTTTTCTTAAATTATAGTACCTTTATAAATTTTACTTTAACTTTAGTTTATAATACTCTAAATTTATATATAGTCTAGTCCGTAACTCTTATAATAAATATTATATTATAAAAGTTATTTCAAAGGGAGCAGAATTAGAATTAAAGAAAATTAATATAAATAGAAAGATTTGACTACTTTATCGAGATTTATATTTAAATATAAAAACTAAGACTAATTTCTATACGAGAGTAGATATAATAAATTGGAAAATCTTTATATTATAAACTTTCCTTAAGTTAGCCCCGTTAATATCTTATATCTAAACTACTACTCCTTTAAGTATATTTTATAAATTTCTTCGATATTATATCGACTCCTTTAGAGACGGGGTATTTAATTTATATTAACGGGATTAATCCCCTTTAACGCGGTAAAAAAAAGAATTCGTTAAAGTAAAGAATATTATCGAAATATTTATAATTCTAACTACGCGGCCGTTAAAGGGATTTTCTTTAAACCCTTCTTTCCTTAAAACTAATTAAAGGCGGAAGTTTATATTATATCCGTAAATTATTTTATCCTTCGACGTTAGGTAATAACTCTTTAGAGAGTATACCGATATCCCGTAAAATTAAATCCGGTTAATTATTCGAGAGTAGAGTAATTCTATTAATTTAAACGAGTTATTAGAATTAGGACTCTTTAATATAACTCGGTATTATAAAGAAGACTCTTAATTAAACCGTTAAAGTATTTTATTATTATTTAATCGAAAGCCTAGACTATAGCCGTAGATTATAACACTCGCTTTAAAAATAATCGTTATTAAAAGTCCTAAGAATCTTAATAAATAATTAGAAAGATAGGGAAGATATATAAAGATTAAAGATCTTAATATACGCGTGAACCTCTCGTCGGAAAATTCCTCGTTATAATAGATATATATAATACGAGCCTTAGTTATTTCTTCTTATACTATATAGGCTATAAGTGTATAAGATAATAGATAATAATTTAGAGAAGTTTCTATTTTGATTTATACGGCCTAAAAGAGTATAAATTACGTTATTTCTACTTTCGGCTCCGAGGAATAAGATTCGTATCTAAAAGTATTTATATATTAATAATAACGAATAAAGAGCGCTTTAGAACGTAATTAATAAGAATTTATTTCTTTTAATAAGATATAATATACGATATAATATTACGACGTAGCCGAAATATTATATTTAGTTTTATATTATAAAGAAAGTATTAATACGATATCGCGAGGTATATACTTAACTAGTTTCTTTTTTAAGGATTAATAAATAGTAGCGCTTTATCGCCCTATATCCAAAGGCTTTCTATATTATTAAATAATATAATAAAAAAGATATATCGTTTACGCTAAATTCGTAATTATTGGATATTATATATTATATAAACTATTTATATCATATTTATTAATATTAAATAAATAGTATATAAATGATTTTATCGGATTTAGCGATTTATTTAATAAAGTAAAATACCTACGAGACCTAAAATTTATTTAAGACCGCCCGGAATAGAAATATTTTATAGAGTACGACCTTATAGCCCCTAATAGTCCTCTTAAAGTAAAGTATACTAAATTATTATTTATATTACCGTAGTACGAGGTATTTATTATTAAGTAGTATAATACGGGTCTACTACTATACTAACTACCTAGTAAAAAAGATCGTACTATTTATAATATATTAATAGTGTATAAATAATTAGTATATTATTAAAGGCTTTGTATTAATAGTCCTTTAATATCTAGTTTATCTTGGATAAATCGAAAGTAGTATATTTATTTAATAAAAGATAAGTACGGTCTATAAGTAAAAACTCGTTAGAGGTATTTTTAATAATAAATAACTACCTCGTTTAAAGAGGCCTTATTATTATTATTATTAATATTTATTAGAATCTAGACTATAGCCTCTTTATTCATAAATAAATACTTATAGACTTCGATAATTATTAATAATATAAAGTCGTTCTCGTTAATTACCTCTAAATCTACCCCGTATTTAATTAATAACCGAAGTATTTTATAATATACTTCCTTACTACGCTATTCTTAAAGGGTAAGATATTACGTGAGAGGTATTTATCCCGATCGATTCGATTTATTTAGTTTAACTCCTCGTATTAAAAGGAATTCTAAAATACCTAGATTATTATAATTAAGAGTAGTTATAAACCTCTCTAATAAAGTGGAACCGTTTTTACTAGGTCTTTTAAAATTTGTACTAGTATCGAGTAAGACTTTAATAACCTATTATTATAATAAATAATCGTCTTTTATCGCTAGGAGAATTAGTAGTATAGTTTATTATTCACCGTTAATATCGGCGCTATATTAATATAGTAACTCGATCGTTTTAATAACCTGTGTTTTAATAAGGAACTCGTCGGGTTTACCCAAAACTACTAGATATAATATATTAATACTAAAGTTTTATATAGTGAGATTAATATTAACTTTATATTTAAATAATATCTACGTCGTCGTAGTCTTTAAATATTTACTAGCTACTATTAAGGTTATTTCGTTATTATTTATAATATCTATCGTAATACCCTTTCCTAGAAATAACTAGACCTTTTCTACTTTCCTAAAAATAACGATATAATATAAAACCGTCTCTTCGTCCGATAACTTAAGATTTATATCTACTCCGTTTAATAAAAGAGTATTTATTATTCGATTTATACCTAAAGGAGTAATAGTATTAAAAAGAGTCGTATATTAATAATAACCGAATAAAGCGTTAATATTAATACTTTTCATTAGTAGTATTTATACTATTTACGGATTATCTCTCTTAGTAACCAGGTATAAGGCGCTATATTTATTATTTCCTCTCGCGTTAATATTAACTTTTATCTCGAGGAGTTATTTAAGAGCTTTATTAATATCGGCGTTTATAATATAATAAAGAGTATCTTCCTCCGCGGTATAAATTCTATATATAGGAGTAGTTAAATAAAGATTTTCTATACGAAACTCGGTTTTACGAGAGGAATAAATTATATTTATCTCGAATACCGCGTTATTTATTATAACCGTCCGAAATCTCGCTACGATCTTTAGCGCTAGCCACTTTAAGAGTTTCTTTTTTATTTAATATTTAACGATAGCCCGTTATTCCCTTTATAATCGTTAATTCTATAATTTACTTAATCTACTTTAGAATTTATAATCGATATTTTTAAAATATAGTAGTTTTTTATTCGTTTAAAACCTATCTAAATCGAGTTCTTTAAAAGTATAATTAAACTATATATTAACGAGATTAATAATAATTATCTCTTTTATTTCGGGTATTAAGTTATTTATAATTATAACTTTAATAAAATCGATTTAAAGATAAAATAATAAATAACGTAAATATTAATCGGTAATCGAGCGGGAATATAATTAATATAATTTATCATTTTATCGTATTTATTTACGAAATCTTATTATAGACTCTATATTCGGCCTAGGATTAAAACCGACGTTATAGGCCTTAAAATAATTTCTATAACTTATATTTACTTTCGTATTTTATTTTCTTGGAGTAAACTCTTTTACTACCTCGCCCCGGTATTTATTAACTTTATTAAATTATTTAAGATAACTTTTATAATAGCCCTCTATATTTACTATAAAGTATTTATCGCCGGACTTTATTATTATATTATATTAATACTCTTCGCGGCTCTTCTCTTAATATTTATATACTATACTCCGGCTCTCGTTTTTTACTATAGATAATATATACCTTTTATAATAAGAGGGGATAAAGAATACACGGAAAAGGAATTAGAAAAAAGAAAATAATAGTCTTCCCGTAGAGATTAGTTCTTTTAGAAGGGGCGTAATAACGTTAAAATATCGAATAAAGAACTAGTCGATTAAACGTAGATAAAATTATAACGAAGATAATTATAGAGTAATATTTAGTAGTTTTATTAATTTATTATATATTAAACCTTATCTAATATATATAATTACTTTAATCTAATTATATTCAATTTAATATCCGTTTTATATATATCGTTATACGTCCGCAGCTTTATAGGGTTACCGTAATAATATAGGGTATAATATATTAATATAATAAAAAATTAAATTATTTCTAAAATTCGATATATTTACGGCGTCGTCCTTAAGGAAGGTATAGGCGGCGCCGGTATAATTAATAAAGAATGAAGGAGTAAACCCGTTAAATACGTTTTACGCGGGGTTAAAATAAATTAAATTAATAATTAAATCTTTATAAAGAGTATCCTTTTATACGAATAAATCGAGGTTATAACCGGAAACGGGTATATTTTCCGAAGAGTATATTATCGGTATAAAATATTTATTTACGTAATTAATATTAATATCGGGTGGGCCTATAAAACTGGCTTCGATTTTACTACCGTCGGGGTTTAAATTAAATTTAATATATATCCTCTCTACTTATCCGGTTAAGAAAGTATATTAGATAAATAAAATATTAAAGAGTACTATTAAAACTAGGTTATTTATCGGAGATAAACTATTAGTATTCGAATTTAATAAAAGGGATAATAGGTCCCCGTATTAATTAATAACGGTAATAATTATTAAATTATTATCGTCGTAAATAAGAGTAGAAGTTCGCGGGCGTAGAGGACTTATAATATAAATAATATTCGGATTTAAAGAGGATAAGAGTGGGATAATATTTATTTATAAAGTCTTTATAATTTGGATAATATTAATAACGGGCTAAGACTTTACGTTAAGAGTTATAATTACTATAATTATAAATAAATAATCGTAAAGAGTAGTAACTACTAAAGTTATAAAAGTATAAAATACGATTTAATTAAAAGACTTTATTATTAAAATCTTAACACGGTAGGAGTAATAATAAAATTAATATTTTTATATTACACTACGTACCTCGGCTTCTTTTCGAATTATCTAAAAATAAATAAACGCTAGAAATAGAGGTAGATTAGTAATATTAATAAAGATTAATAATAACTCCGGGCCAAAACTATAATTTTAAGGATTTAATATTTTATATATTATATTTTAAGCCTCCTTCCTAATAGGGGCCCTCCTAAATAATATATTATAATTATATTAATTAATTCGGCGTTCTTATTATTTATTAGGATCGATTCATTGATTTTATAAATCTCCGCGATTTTATTTTAATTAATCCCTAGTTTATTACGTAGAAGTTAGATCGTAGGTTATTCGGCTATTAAATTTTCGTCCTATATCACGATAATTTAATTCGATTAATTGGTAGGAGTATCTACGCCGGCGCTTAAAATAATTATTATTATTATAATCTCCTCGGCGCTCTACCCGAGGAAGCCCCGAAAACTTTCTAATAAATATATTATATTATTATAAAAGGGTCGAGCCCTTATTATCTTTACCGTCCTAAAGAGATTTTATAATAAATAGTCGCTTTTAAATATTATAGGTAGATATCGGAAAAGCGGTTTAAAAACCTAGTTTAGTAGTATTTAATAAGTTATAGTAAAAAGTACGACGAAAATTATAATAATTTTTTATCCTACGTAGGTTACTTTATCTTTCTCGTCGCGAACTAAAAAGAATAAACCGATAAGGTAGAATTATATAATATAAAGTCTAATAAATAATTAATTAACGGCCTTAGGATAAATTAAATCTTTAGTATTTATATATTTCCTAAAGAGTTAGGTAATATTATAGTATTATATTATAAGAAATAAAGTAAAAATAACCGTATTAAAAACTAGTATTAAAGGAGAGACGACGGAATAAATTAAACCTACGAATATTAGTAAAGATTTTTTATCGTCCGTCGAGAGATTTACCGATAACCGCTAGGTTCGTATATACTAGAAAGAATATACTTTATTTAATTTCTAAATTTAACTACCGGACCTATTTTTACCTCGTTATATTATTTAATAATAAGTTTATTAAGATAGAGAGTAGGTGGCCGAGTTATAAAAGGGAGGCCGCGCTAACGGAGAGGCCCTATAATAATATATAAGAGAAGAAATAATTCCTAACCTTCGAAAGTTCTTAAATTAATAACGTAGTAATTAAAATAATATCCTATATTAGACTACTAAATACCGCCGCGATACTCGAAGATATCGAGACGATAAGGAAGACTTAAATAAAGAGGAAATAAAAGTAATAATTTTATATAAATAATTTTAATTCGATTTACGTATATATATTTTATTATATTACTAAGTTATAAAGTACTAGTAAAAGGAATATTATAATTAACGCGAGTATATAGGGAGGTAGTATACCCTATAATATTAATAAAATTTAATTAGGTAGTTTCTTTAGTCGGTTTAATTTAGGATAAATTATAATTAAATAGTTTATTTAAGATAAAAGGCCGGTGAATACGACTAGTATTATATATATAAGAATTAAGGTACCTATAATAATACCTATAATAAAAATTTTAATATAACGTTTTTATTATTATATAAAGATATATTATTAAAGGATAATCCGTGACGATTCCTCTATAAATTAAACGAGTATCGTATACGGGCGAGGATATTATAAAGCCTAATATATTATATAAACTTTAATAAATCGGTTAAAATATATAAATATAAAGTTTATTAATTAGGAGGTACCTAGCCGTCGCCGCTTAAGAGTTATCTTCGTATTAATAATAACGAGTTCCGATCGATAATAGTTAATCTTATTAATTATTATTTTTAAAAGAGAAAAATAGGGTAGTTAAGATATTTTACGATACCGTAAACGGATCTTAATCCGTTTATTAATATTTAAATATCGCCTTTATACGGGGTTATCGGAAACAAGCGCGTATTTTAATCGGTATAAATATACTAGCTACACTCTTTAGATTAACTTTATCTTTAATATTTCGAGTATAATAATATACTCGTCTTTTTTACGGATATCTCGAGTAAGTTTAAAATAATCCTAATTAATCGAAACACCTCGAACGTCGTAAGGGTAGATATTATAAAAGGATTTAAATTAAACCTCGGTAATTATAGGTCTAGGAATATTTATTATAAATATTATAATAATAATAATAGTAGAAGTACTATTAAAGCGGCCGTCCGATATAAGTTATTTATATCGTAACCGGGTATAAATTAAGAGTTTTAAACGAGAAATACGATATATTTAAATTATAATTACTACTATTAGGGCTAGATAAACCTAATAATAATTAATATATTTAAATAATATATTCGTCCACGAGAATTAATTTAAATTATTTATACTATCTACTTCACCTCTCCCGTTAATATAATTAAAAGGGATAAGGATCGGTAGAATTAAAATCGCTAATAGAATATATATTTTTAATAAAGTTTTTAAGTAACGGAGGAATAAATAAATATTAAGTCCGTATTAAATAATAATATCGGAATTTAAAATATATAAATTAATATATTCGGTATTTTTCTCTAATACGATCTTAGGTTTATTAATTATTAGTTAATATATATATTAAAGATCGCTAGAGATTAATTTATTATATTTAAGGTAGACGAGCTCTTAACTAAATATAAATAAAAAACTCCGATAAAAAGATAGCGCCTATAATTATTAAAGAGGTTAGAAATAATTCTAGGGAGATACTCTAGGACTTAAAGACTTTAACTTTAAAGATAACGATAATTAATTAATTTAGAAGTTAAGTAATACGGGTGCGTAGTAATTAACGAGGATAAATAATAAACTATATTTTTAAGGAGATATAGGGATATAAAGTAAATATATATAATAATTATAATAACTTTCTTTATACCGCGATTAAGGAAGGTAATAATAACCTTAATAAACGAAATATTATTAATAACGGCTTCGATTAATAGGAATTTAAATTAAATACTATCTTTAACGCGCCGGCTAAATCCGAGATCTTTAAAAACGAATTTATTATTATATAACCCACTAATATAGCCCGAGATTATAATTTTATTATTAATCTAAATTTTCTAATATTAGATATTAGATTAGATTTATTAGAGACGTCGCTAGGCCTTACTCGATAACCTTAGTACTAAGAACTACGATTACGGAGCTTGGCCTATTAAGGTACCTATCTCTATAATAAAAATAAAAATATATTAATAACGTTATTTAATTTATTTAATTTAGATAAATCCTAGGTTACTAGGCCTATTATAAACGACGATAATATATTCTTATCGATTAATAAAAGTCTTAATTATCTTGAAATAAGTAAATCCTCTACTTTAAAATATACCCTTCGAAGTTATTAAATAATGAGATTAATATCGTTAGAAACCTTAGTAATTATAAGAGTATTTATATTACTACTTTAAAAGCGAAGTACCTTGTAATTTACTAAAATGTTAATAATATTCTCGATATTAATTATAATATCGGGCCTAGGATAACTAGCCTAGTAACTAGTTAATTAATATTAAATATCTAGACCGTACGTCCCCGTTAATACTAGATTATCGGACGCTCTAAGAGTGGCTATTAACGGGGAGAGTAATAGAATATATATATATAGGCCGTTACGGGCTCGGGACGAAGCCTTAATAATAAAAATCTATATTAAATCTTAATTACGTATCTATTAAATATAATAATCGAGTTATAGCGTTAATTTTATTAGTAATAAAGTATTATATCGCTCGGCCGGTCCCTTATTTATCACTATATTAAATCGATAGGAGGACGAAGGTCGTAGAGCGATTAAATCGTAATATAAAATACGGATAATATAGTCTAAACTCTTTAATATATAACGGTAAAGACGACCGATTAATATCTAGATAATATTTTTATCGAACCCGTCGACTATTATAATTTTTAACTTTATTAAATCGTTTAAACGAGTTTTAAAAAATTAGTTTAAAATAGTTAATTATTCTACTCGGGGCGGTTAGGGTATTAATAATATAAAGTATCTTACCGTCGTTTTAATAAAGGTCGTTATAAACGCTAGTAATAAAGGGTTAAATTAATACTCCCGGTTTAATTAAAATATAATCGAAATTAGTAGCGAGACTCGTCGTAGAGGATTAGGCGATAAAGAGTTTAGTTCTAAAATAAACTTCGTTAAAAAAAAATTATTCGATAACTAAAGGGAGAATATCCTTTACGAAGAAATAGGGATTTAGTAAATATAATAATTATTCGTTTAAACCTCTCTTAAGAAATAAATCCTAAAGGAGGACTCTTAATAATTTAAACTAAACGAAGTAGAAAGAAGTTATTTTCGTTATATTAAAGAGTTTTCGTATTAGAATATCTTTTAATATTTATATAATCACTCGCCGGCTTACCGCCGCTTAACGGTAATAAAAATTTAATATTAAAATACTATAAATAACGAAGCCCCGTAGTATTATTTCTATTTTTAAATATTTTCTAAATTTTCCTATAAACTCGTTTACTTACCGTCGTTTAAAAATAATTTAGTATTAAATATCTTTATAAATAAAAATACCTAACTAGATACACCGGTCTTTTTATTTTTAAATCTCTTTTAAGTTTTTATATAAACTCGTTTATTTACCGTTATTTAAATATAAAAATAAATTAGCGCCGAGTACTCTTTTCTAATTTCGAAAATCTTATAAAGACCCGTTAACGCGATATTAAATCGAGCGGTAATACGACTTAAACGCTAAACGCCCCTATAAGTAATTATACCTAGTTTTAATTATCTTTATCGGTTATTTAATACTTTGGAAGTAAAGGTTATAAATTTTTTCCGTTTCTTAATAAAGTAGGGTTTACCTTCATAAAGAACTAGTTAATTAACCGAATAAAATAAATCTAATATCGATGATATATACTAACTTAATATTCGGTATTAAAATAGAGGTATGGAAATACTATAGGTATAAAGAATCTATAAACCGATAATAGAGTTAAAATTAATAATAAAGACTCTAGAGTTAGTATATAAAATACGAGTCTTAAACGAGTTAACTCCACTAAATATACTACGGGAAAGAAAAGTTAAGACGGGTAATTAAACCTTCTTATAAAGACGAAATCTATATAATTTAATTAATATTACCTAGAAGCCCGTACTTTATATTTATATCAAATCTTTTTATTTACCTCTATATAGTAGAGTGAGAAAATTTATAAGAGATATTAACTTTAGCTAGCGATATTACTAAAGTATATAAAAGAGGAGGTAGTATAATATTACTATATTAAGTTTATTTTATAAATAATAAATTAGGCTTGTCCCGTTAAATACTTTATAATATATTATAATCTTTATTTAAAAATACGATAATAGAGACGCCTATTTATATAATATATAGAAATATAGAAATTATATTATTTCGGATTATAGGCCCCGTAACCTCTATTAAACTCCCTACTTTAAGAAAATAATTATTATTTACGAACGATATATTAGTATATTTTATAAAATTAACTAGATTTCCTTCGTTACCGCTATTGAATTGGGCGTAGTATGAAAGATAAGTCGAAAACGTTATTCTTAAAGTTATTTATAAATTATTAATCCTAGGGGTTAAGATCTAGAGGTAGTCCTCGAATAAATATAAACTATAAACTTTAATATATCTTAAAGTTTAATAACTATCTTGAATCTATAGGCTTTAGAAACTATTTAATTAGATTAATATAATAAAAGATAAATTAAGTAATAGATAGGGCGGGCCGGCCGCGTATATCGAAGTTATTATAATAAAGGTACTTTTAGTAGTTATAAAAGTACTTTTACTCGTTATAAAAATACTCGCGGTCGTTATAAAGATATTTGTACTCGTTATAAAAATACTCGAGGTAGTAGTTTATCTCTTAAATACCGAGTTTCTAAAAAGTCTTTAAATAGTACGGTAAAGAGTTTTAAAATAAATTTACTTTATAAAGTTATTATTAATATTTAATATTAATATAGGATCGATAGTTAACTAGTTATTTAATAAAAGTAGACGAAACTTAAATATCTTATTAATAGGATACTATTAATTATTACTTCTTATAGAACGAGGGTTTTAATAAATTTTATAAATATTTAATATTTAAGCCCCTAGACCTTTCTAAAATAAATTAAAACTATGTAAAAACGGTAGTTATAGTATTTATAAAACTAATAGTGGACTCGTAAAAGATAAGGGGAAGAAATTAACTATAGTAATAAAAAGTCATAAACGGACCTAGAGTAAGAAGTAAGAAACGGATATAAATTTAGAAATAATTATATAATTAATAATAAATAGTCGAAGCTGGCTAAAAATATCCGGTTATATATCTATCTTCGACCGCCCTCTTCTTTAATATAATTTACTTTTTTATTTTATTCGTATCTCCTTATTTTATCTACCGGATATTTATAGTTATATAATCTTTAAAATAACTATACCTACTAAAAATATTAACTATATCGGGATTATGGACTTATGGGCTCTTTAAATACTTTAACTCTATAAATATATATAAATCTCTTAGATGAATAATAGAGTAAGAGATTATAATAATCCCGGTATTAAATTACTTGGCCACTTAATGCCCGTGTATCCTTTATAATAAAACGCGAGCTCGTACGTATAATAACTCCGATACTTCGTATTATAACGATAGTATAAATATTCCTTCTTACTTTATTATAAATTATATTCCTACTAACTCCTTACGCCGATAATATATAGACTTTTACGTCCTCCTTCTTTATTAATTATAAAGTATTCCGAAAATAATTAACCGGAGGAATATATGTCGTTAATATAATATTAAGAGTAATTATTATAACGACTACTTTACCTCCTAACTTTATAGTTACTACGCGTTAATTTAGGAAAATAAAGAGATAAAAGTATAATAAAGAGAAAATAAGAAATACGTTACCCTAAATCTCTAACTAAAAATAATATATATATAGTTATAGTAGCGATAGGTATTAAGGCCTTTTAAAGTATTTATAGAAAGAAAGAGATAAACGGGTTAATAATACTTTACTTTACGTCCTTATCTAGAAAATTATAAATTAATTTCTTTGGATTTAGTTTATTTCTAAAAGAATCTATCCTATTATACGAGCTATTAATCTTGGACTATATAATAACGAAGTTACTCCACTAATCTAACGCTTTCCGGAATTCCGTATAATCGTTATATTTACTACGCGCGGGAATAGGCGTAAAGAAGTAATAATAATTTAAAGGAAAGTATTTAACGTATTTAAAGAAATATCGAAATATATATTTAATAATAATCTATCTCAGATCTAAAAGATTCACGAGAAATATCTTAAAGAGTATATCGTTTATTTAATAATAAACCCCGAGATAAATAAGTCTTAATATATAATTCTTTATTTTCTTTAAAGAGCGATCTAGTTTAATCGAAATAAAACCGAGATAAATACTTTATAATAACTCCGAGTTAGAATATAATCTTTACTTTATATCTTTAAGATATATTAGATTTATAGTACGTCCCTAGGATCTTCTATATATTTTATAAAGATATACCGTGGGCTTTACTCATAAAGATACCGATATCGTTATTTTTAAAATAATTATATAATTATAAGTATTATTTAAAAGAAGAAACGATAATTTAGTTTACCTATATACGAAAACCTCGGGAAAAGGAATAATATTATTAATTTTAATATATTTAAGAGTTACCGCTTTACTGGCTAGTAATAGGAGATTTATTTTATTAAATTTTATAATACCGTTATCTCGTAGGGAACGAAGTACCTACTCTATATTATTAGGGAACGAGATTAGAATTTTTTAATTAAAGCTACTATATACTAGGACCTAGGAAATATCGTAAATATAAATTTATCCTCTACGTAATTTACTTACTAAATAGTAAAGAGTAGATACGTTAAAAATTATATATTTATAAATACTTCCAGCCTTGTACGTCGACGGTATAATATTTAAAAAAGACTATAAGGTGGTTAAATATTTAATATTTAATAATAATAAAGACGCGACTAATATCTACTATTATAAATTAATAGACCGTTCGAAGTAATAATTCTACGAAGGAAGATTAGAGATTAATTCTACTTTACTTTTAAAAGGCCCGGGACAGGATAATTACGACCCGTTAATAACTTTAAAAAGTATATTCAAGGAAATTCCGCGGGCTATACGATTTTCTAGAACTAAACTCATTATATTATTTAATTAATATAATTTAATATAGATTTAAAGGGCCGAATAATCGTATAAAGTAAATTATAAATTTTTAAATTTACCGCCCTACTACCCCACGCAGTTTAGGGATAATTAATTACATATAAATAAAACTCTAAATAATAATATTATAAATAGTACCTTAGATATTATCGGGATAAGTTTGAATAAAACTCTAAATAAAAATTATATATTTAAAGTATAATTTGATATAATCGTCGATTTAGTATAAAAAACATTATTATAATATATATTAAAAGCGCTAACTCTTTAAAGACCGTTTATCTTTTTTTATAATACGCGAGGTATTATCCTTATATTTTACTTCGGTCGAAGAAAAACTCTCTTTAATTCTATAATCCTTTAGTCTTTCTTTATTAATAAATTATTCTAATAAATCTTTACCTATTTTATTTACTCCGTTAATTTATTTTATATTATCTTAGTCGCTGTCTCCGAATTAATTTTAATTATAAATATTATTTTAAGGCCTCTAACCTTAAGTTTAAACTTCTCGCGGTTTAGGATTAATATTATAATATCGATATATCCCGCCTCTAACGGGACCCTCCGATTATTAAGATATTTATATAAATTATAAATGAAATTGGCCTACTTTTAGAAAATTTATTAAAACTCGGCTTTTTCTCTTTTTAAATTTTTACGACTAGTTTCTTAAATTTTAAAAGTCTTTTAAAACTCTATATTCTCGATTTACTCTTATTCTAACTCTTTATTTAACTCCGCTCGAGAATTCTCTATTTAACTAAAACTAAAGATTATTTTACATATACGAATATTTAGTTCGTTTATATATTTCTAGTTTTCTACTTTTTTAAATTTAGACTTTCGTAGTATCTCTTAATACTAAACGACCTATATTTAAAGGCGATTTATCTCGAGCGCGGTCTATTTACGTTCGGCGCGCTATTCTACTATTTAATAACCTAGTAATTAATATTATTATATAATTAATTAACCGTTATATATCCGGTAAACGTAAATATTTATTTATTTATAATAATATTCGCACGAAAGTATACTAGCCGTTAATAATATTAGAATATTTATTTTAACACTCTATAAACTTAATGGGCTTGAATCTCTTTATAGGATTCTATAAACTAATTTATTTATAATAAAATTAATACCGACCGATAATATTTTCCCGAATTTTATAGAAAATCCTCGAAGTTATAAGACGAAATAAACCGGCTATAACGACTTCTATTAAATTTCACGATTATTATAATATAATATAATAAGACTTATAGTATAGTCGTTAAGGTACGCGGATATTTCTAGATACTATACCTCTATTAATATTAAAATATAGAATACTACGACTGGAGCTTTAAGCGAATATTATTAATATTTAAACTATACTATTAAACACTAGTAATATATTACTCTTAGAAAAGTTTAGATACCGCTAGTACCCTAGTACCCTAAAAATACGAATTAATTTATTAATATCAATTTATTTATATTAAGACCGCCTAGGTCTAGGGTTATTAAATAATATAATTAATTTATATAATAACTAAAAATCCAATTATTTAAGGCGTATATAATTAGATTATAAACTTTATTAATAGTACTACCCTTAAGCGCCTACGCTAAGTAAGAATTAATAAATACATCGATAAAATAGTATATCGAAAAATAATCGGATAAATATCTCTAAATATAATAACGGTATAATAATAATAAAGAACTTCTCTACGACCGATCCCGAAAGAGGTTATAAGTCTTCGTATTACCGCTCGGATATACGCGAAGTTTCTGCGTCTACTATACTCTCGAAACTTTAAGGAGTGAATTCGATAGGTCGTAGATAAATATATTTTAATTAATTAATAATTAATACGAGTACTTTTATCTCCCCGTTTAAATTTATTATTTACTCTTTTAATACGGGCTAGTCTTTATTCTTAAATTTATATATAATATATTAACTCTCTTTAAGGACGACGAGATAAATATTTATATTAATAATTACTACTAGTTTATTAGCCTTCTTTAATATACTCTCTTTTCTTTTATAAAATATCTCGTTACGCCTCTTCTCTTCCTTCGTAATTTTCGTACGCGTTATTATAGTATTTATTTCCTTATATAAAATATATATAAAACTAAAGTAGATAATAAGAAAAGATTAGAAGTAAATTATAAATCGGATTTAAAATAACTTTAGGAAGACTATTTCGAAATATATATTAAAAATAATATACGCGCCCGATATAAATAAGTTACCGCTGTTATTTAAAATATTATAGCGGTATATTTTAAAATTAATAATATTTTAAAAGAGGACCCTAATTATTAATTATAATACCTATATATATTTCTTAAGTTACGAGGCCCTCGTAGTATTTCTCCTCGATTTTAATTTAATTATCGTGCGTACTTTTATTCTTATATTCGATTAATTTAAAGTTATTCCCCAGTCTTCGACTCGCGTAAAAGATATCATATATCGACGTAATAATCGATAAATAGATAACGACGATAAGGTTCACCGGGACTTCGTTCTCGAGCGGATAAATATATTAAAGAAATAACGGGACCCCCTCTATATTTAAATTCTCTATAAATATACTACGACTCTACGCGATTACCGCTAGCGGTATAATCGTCGTTATCTTTATATTATATTTAGTACTTTATATTATTATTATTATTAAGGCTTATAAATCGATCTTTTTATTATAATATATCGCGTATTTACTTTAGTTACGCCGTTATCGATTTATAGGACTTTAGACTAAAAGCGGGGTCTTACTCTAAATAATCTATTAAATTATAATTACTTTCTACGCTATTTATAGAGTTTCTAATTTAATAGATATTAGATCGAGAGTTAAGACTCTTTCTCTTATTACTATAATCTCTTTATATTCTAGACTATATTTAAGTTTCGTAGCCGATTTATTAGGAATCTCGGTACGAAGCTTCGGCCGAATTCACGGCTCTATAAATATTATAACCGGAGCGTTAACTTTAATATATATTATTATCGTTATAACTAAAAGTTCTTAATCTCCGTCGAAGAGTAGTACGTATCTTTATAAATTTATAATAAATTTAGGATTTATATTCTCTTTTAACGCTAACTAAATTCTTTAAAGAGGGTCCGTATTAATCCTACTTCTAATACTATTACTCTATATTTTTCGACGGTTATTTTATAAAATCTTCCTTCGTCTTTATTAGGCGCTTATAGCTCTTATTATATATTTAATATAATATTACACATTATTAAAAGGCCTTTCCACACGCGTATATTATTATATTATAACTAGTAGTCTTTCTATTTCTATTATTATATAAGTTATTTTAATTATTTTTCGTAACCTATTAACTTACTAGATCGGCGGGCGGGTAACTTTTACTAAAGTTAAAGATTTACTCTTTATCGATATATTTATAATACGACCCTAGAAAGTGCGTATTAGATAGTATATTAATATTTAACTATCGTTTTTTAGTGTCCGATCTTTTCTATAAAACTACTTATTTATAATTATTTATTAGACGGAAGGTAATATATTATCTTTATATTTACTCGTCTAACTTTAGGCCGGCTTAACCCGTAAATTTTATAAAAAAGTATATAATATTAACTCCTTCGATCTCGTCGATAACGATCGGATATAAGAAATTTTATCGATTTACTTTTAACTCGCCTAGATTAACGGATTTTATAATTCTAAAACTTTTATTAACGAGTATAATAATATCTTTATAATAATTATTAGTATTAATATCGTTATTTAACTCCCTTATCTTAAAGAATTAATCTAAGGATTTAATTATTACGAGATTCGTATATAATATATTTATCTCGTTTAATAATTAAACTTCGTTAATATTACCCCTATAATCGAAATAATATAATATATTATATTAATAAGAATAAGCGACGAAGCTAGACTAGTTAAAATTATTAATTAAATACTTAAAGACGATATTCGAGATAAAGGTTATATAAATTAATTTATAATTCTCTTTAAAGCGGAGTTTCTAACTATTAATAAATATTTCGTATCTTAATCTATTTTACCCGAGAAGATTAGATTATAAAGAGGAGTTATAATAATAAAGGTAAAAACATACGGGTTTTCTACTATAAAAATCGTATAAACCTAGAAACTTTATTAAAGGTATTAATAAATAACCGGTATAACGAAGATTATAAAGTAAAACGGTTAAACTAATTAATTAAAGAGAGAGGTAAATTACTCGTAATTAACGAGTTCGTTATTCTACGTTTATAATCGTATCTTATTAATATTTCTAGTCTCCGCGGACGACGATATACGAGACGAGATACGAGGGCTTATGAGTAAAGAGATTAAAAATAATATTAAATTTATAAAAATAAACTTTTAACCCTCTAAATTAAAGTACTTTTAAAAAACTATATAAAACTATTTTTAATAAATTAACACTTTCTTTAGAATATAACTTTATACGATTTTAATTATTTTTTATATATATATAACTCTTTTATAATATAACTTCAGCTTTAAAGAAATATAATTTAAAAATAATATAAAGTTAAATTAAGCCCTTATTACTTATTTAGGCGAGTATAGATATAACTCTTTTTAATATCTCGGTATTAAAGTACACTAAATTTTATATTTAATTAGAATTAATATCTCTTTATATACCTTTATATTATCGTAATTTAATAAATTTCCTTTTTATTTCTTAATTATTATTAATTATATCTATTAATTATTAATAGTTTAGTTTATTTATAATCTATTATATAATACTAAAATACTACGACGGTATCGTAACGTAGAAATAAAGTAGTATTAATCTACGACTTAACTCTTTATATAATACGCGTAGAAATACCTATACCGCCCCTCTTCGATATATAATAAGTAAGAGTAAACGTTTTACTCTTAACGCTTTTATTTTTAATTAATTTTTCTCTCTTTAATACGGTTATTTATATAGTTAATTATAAAATACGTATTAATAGCCGCGGAGTAAACGATAAGAAAAAGTACGTTTATTAATAAACCGAAAATAAGAATACTTTAATTACTATTTATCTTAATAGTCTAAAGAAATAAACCGATAAAGAATACGAAGATTAAATAATTAAGAATTACGAGCGGCGCCTAAATTAAAATATAGTTTATTTAAATCGCTTTTTTATAACCCTTAAAGCCGAAACGTAGAATAATAATAATTATAATAAATATTATACTAGTCGAGATCGAGCCGGTAAAAAGGTTTTAAATATATCGAAATTACTCGGAGCCCGCTAAACGGAATTCGTTAAAAATAAAGATCGTAAAGAATAGGCCGCTTATAAGAGTAAATATTATATCGAAGGTCTTATAAAACCGGAGGAGCCGATAAAAAATATCGGGTATCGTCGGGCCAGCTTTATTATCTACGATTTAATAAAATTAAATAAAAATAACCGTTTCATATACCGTAGGATATTATTATTCAGCGAGATAATTTTATTTAATATATAAATCTAAGTTATTATATAGATATAAGCGTTTTAAGAAGAAACGACGAGTAGAAAATATTATATATTTTAAAGTTAGAGGTTAAGAACGTTAACTAAATATTATAATCCTATTATAAAAACTAATCCGTAAACGGCCTTTCTTTATTACGTTTATAATACGAACGGCTAGTTCTATTTCCACTAAAGAAATACGTAATAATTATTTACTATAAATAATATTTTAGTTTTTATTTTATAATTAGTTTTATACTTCCCCTAGCTATAATAATAGGAGTATTATAATATAGAAAATAGAAAAATTATAATAGGGAATCGGATTTTATTTTTAAGACGCTTCGGCGATTTAAATATCGAAATATATATATTTCCCGAGAAGTCGTAGAATTACCCTTTAACCTCTTTATTTAATACTATATTAAACTCTAGTATATAGACGGATAAGTATATAATTATTTATTCGAAGAATTAGACGGCTGAATCTAAATTAATATAACGGATTTTTATATAAAATAGCTAGATACTTTATTTAGGTTATAATAAATTATTACGATATTAAAATAATTTTCATATAATCTAATTTCGCGATATTAAAGATTATATATAATATATTATATAAAACGCTTAGAATACTCGGAGCTCCTCGAAACCGTTTTTTTTATATAATTTTTAATATTTTATCATTCGCTACTCCGATTTAGTTAATTTCCGCGCGATTTCTTTTAATATATTTTATAAAATTAGGAATACCTCCTAAATCTTACCCTATAATATATTTAATATAAAGTATATCTTATTTAGATATACTACCTCTACGCGTAAATATCCGTTTTATTCTCGGAGGTCTCGAATTTCCTATAAAGAATCTATAAATCTAAGTTTTTTACGAATATTTAAACGGCGAGGATAAAGTATCGGATCGGGAAAATTCTTTTATTTATAATAATAGTCGAGGATACTAATTTCCTCTAACGTACCGGGTAACGGTTTTTAATAATATTTAAAAAAACGGGTTAATATATTAGGTCGTACCTCCCTATATTCTATATTACGGGCCTACGGTTATAATATAACGGATTTAAGAATAAATATTAGTTATATTAATTAAATTCTTAGAGCCTCTTTATTATCGGACCTTTTTATATATCGATCGTAATTCGTATAATATTAATTACGTATTATAGCTTTCGTCTCTATAATTCTAAAAACGCGGAATATATTTAAAAGGAAAAATAATATAAATATAAAAATTATATATTAATTTCTATCGGCGTTAATTTTAATAAAGGTTATTTCGGGTTTCGATAATCTTTAAGACTATATATATAACTTAGAATAAATCTTTTCACCGAATCGATATTATTATACCGGGGCTTTATATTATATAGATTATATATTATTAAACCCGATATAACCGACCTCTAGCGTTAATTAACTTAAATAAAAGGTATTCGTTTCGATAGAGAGATAAATAAAAAGAAACTCGATACCTCGATTACCCCTTTTCTTAAATAAAACTCGTCGAGATAAAAGCGGCGTTAATTAATAAAAAATTCTTTAACTCGTATACTCCTTATTAACCCCGACTTATCGATTTTTATAAATATTCGAAATATCGAGTATATTCCTAAAAAGTCTAAATATAAGATCCGGGACGAACTACTACGGACTTATTATAAATATATAAACTAGGATCAAGTAAGGGATACTTTAATTATATACGATAATAATTATAATCTCTACGCTATAAAATAAATCGAGGTCGATAAGAGTACGCGTAGGAATATTTAGATATTTAAAAATATTAATACGATAATTAAAATTATAAATATATATCGTAAAGAAAAGTATATCCGTATCGTTTATAAATATATAAATAAATACTTAAAGTATATTCTAGGAACTCCGTATAAGTATTTAAAAACTTTAAAAATCGTTATATTATATAAAGAGGTTAGTTAAAGCCCTATAATCTACACCGATATTAATTTAGGAAAGTTACTCGATAGAATCTCTTATATATATAACGAGTTAGGTCGCTATTACGGAGACCTCTACTATATATAATTATTACTCGACCGAGACGGTTATATAAAAATTAATAAATAATAAATACACTTCGTCGAGTAAAGTTAATAATAATAATTAATATCGGTAAAAAGATATTACTAGAAGGAAGGACCACGGAGGTATAGAAATAAAAAAATATTAAAGGTATCGGTATAATTATAATAAAAATTATAAAACTAGCGACTAAACTAACTAGCTTTATTATATTATAATATCTTAATAAATAGAGTAATACTTTTAATATTAAAGGCTTCTTAGTTTTTACGGTAGAAACGGGAATAATAAAGGGGTTAAAGAAAATAAATATAAGAAATCCGAGTAAAATAGGATATTAAATCAAGTAATACTTATTTTTATATAATATTTTAAATATAAAGTACTTAAAACCTTATACTCTAATTATATATTTATATACTAGGTCGAAATAGGACCTCTTTATTAAAGAAACCTACGAGAAAGATATTATAGAATAGGAGAATAAAGATACTTAATTATATTTATTAAAGATTTAAAATTAATATATTATAATCTATAAGAGACCTATAAAGTAAGACGGTAATTAGAAATTAATTTAAATTAAATACTAAAGAAAAGGTACGGTATTCTATATAGTATTTAATTATTTAGTAATAATACTCGCTTGGTTCGGCTATATATTAAATAGGTCTTAATAATCTTTAACGGTAAAGATTACTTTAAGGATATACTTCGTAGAGGGGTAGAATTCTCCTATATATTTACTTTATAAGAATCGACGATATTATATTATATATCTCTAGGACTTAATAGAAGTTTATATATAATAAAATCGTTTATTATATTAAGTCTTTACTTCTTATTTTCGTAACCGTCGGTAATATCGTTAATAGATCCTTCTCCCGTATATTATACGTCTCTAGTATTTAATATAAATTTATATACGATAGAGTCCTTTAATATATTAAGTTTTCGTTCGTTACTTCCCTAATAATAGACGACGTCGACGTATATAGTACTTTTATCCGTATATTATATAATTTTAGGATTTAAAGTAGATTTATATATACAGTCTTAAAGTTTTTAATAATATCTCTTTTAATATTACCGAAGAGAGTAGGGTCGTATAAAAATTCGATTATATTTATTATATTTAAAGTTATATTTATAGGGCGCCGAGTAACCTAAATAATATTATCGATAATAGTATATAAAAGAAGTTAAACGTAGAAAGACTCGATAATATTTATAATATAAAAATAACGTTATTATACTATACGAGCGCACGTATTTATAAAAATTACCTAACTTTATATATATTTTACTATAAAAGGGATAATTTAGTCGTTTTATTTTTCGAGCTATACTAGGCTCTTATAGGGTAATTATAAGCGACGGGTTATATCTAATTATAATAAAGAGTCGGTTTATAAATTTATTATCGGTAGGATAAGCCGCGAGTATAATTTAAGAGTTCTCGACGCCGTTATTTATATTATAGAGAAGAAGTTTATATAGAGGTAGGTTACTCTCGTCCTTTAATCCTTTAATTATCTCCTTATAATTAATAAACGCCTTAGAGGTATTAGGTAGAGTATCGGTACTATTTTAATAAAGAAATAAATTAATAACTATTTAAGATTAATATAATCTTTCGCGCTCCTTTATTATATTAAAGCCCTCCTCTATAATAAGAGATTATAATTTATCGAATTTAAAAATAGGGCCGCTTATATTCGTCGAAACCTTCCTATATAAAATTAATTAAAGTAGATTAAATCGGCCTCGTTTAATATAGGGATTAAAATATTTATCGAAACCCTTCTCGCCCGTATACGCCTTTTTATAAATATCGTAAAGATCTAAGATTTATATTAACGTATAGTACCTTAAGTCTACTGTGAATTAATTCTTATTAACGATAAGAAAGGAGTTACTAT
>JAABUS010000551.1_pt1 | contig 94214 bp, 27 predicted proteins | sample 5560161 | NCBI WGS metagenome assembly JAABUS01 (sample SAMN10711885, study PRJNA513376) | rock metagenome | isolation source: Antarctica rocks | place: Antarctica: Victoria Land, Trio Nunatak nord | collected 2016-01-04
AGAGGAGTATATGTTTATAATGCATCGATTATAGTACACGCTTGTTTATAATGCATCACCACCCTAATGCAGGCGATGATGCATCATAAACAACGCTATCTACGCCTCGTTACCTTGCATTTTATCCTCCACCTCGTGAATCGTTACCGCCGCTTCTTTGCCATTTGCAGTCGCCCTTTTCGCAGTAGTCCTTTTCGCAATTGCCGTCGTCGCCGCCTCGCGAAAGCATCTTCTTATCTATCATTCCTGACCCTTCTAGTAGAAATTCATCACATGCTCCAGGGAGATCTCGCGATACTGGCAGAATCTTATGTTGTGACCCTCTTCGCCGTCGCAAAATCAGCAGATCAACAAAGCGCGAAGCTTGCCAATTGCTTCAATATCTATATCGACAGACTCTTGATTGGGCATCCGAGCAGCAGAATCAGCAGGCCTACATCTACTAATATAGTTGGCAATGGTATTATTGATTGGGCTTGCAGGCGATAAGATCTGGAGCAATTAGTACGACTACAACTATCGTTTTGCGATCGCAGCGACCTAGGCGATAAAAAGAAGTGGCAGCGACCTAGGCGATGAGGATAGGTCGCAAGCGAGGTGCAATATTCTGATTATTAGCTATAGGGGGGTGGCTGTAGATAGCGCTGTTTATGATGCATCACCGCCTGCATTAGGGTGGTGATGCATTATAAACAAGCGTGTACTATAATCGATGCATTATAAACATATACTCGCCGCAGAGATTTGAGGGGGAGTGGAGCCAACTTGCCGCCGGCCCACCAGGTGCCGGCGAAAGTCATGCCCCATGCAACATTAGGCGACCGACCCCACCACCTCACCAAAATTTAATTATCCACCACCTCCACCATCAATTACTATCTAATTTGATTGCATCCATGGCTCCTATAACGTCTACCAAAAACAAACAAGCAAGAAAGCGTTAATTACAATCGTTATTAACGTTATCGCATTGTTCAAAATGTATGCAAAAGGAGTACAATATGTTCGCGCGAGCGCGTTATTTTGAAGCTCGTACAACTAGATTAGAGCGCAACAAAAGCATTGAAGATATCGATAAAGAGCATAGAATAGATAGAAAAACAGACTTTCGTTAACGTCAAAATACTAGTAAAAAGAGTCTCGAGAACGCACAAAGATGTTAGGGATCAGTAAATCTAATGCAGATATAGTAGATAAAGTGGTTTTATTGATAACTATCTAAGATGCCTGGAGCAAATATCTAGGCAGATCGGCCAGGATTAAGGGTCTAAGACCAGCGCTAAGCCTAATCGGGCAATGCTGTCGCAGGTCTTCATAGAATTCGTAACAAAAGACGTCTTAACAAGTATTGTCTCGAATAATCTTTCAAGCTCTCCGACAATATATTAAATATATTAATTAGTTCTATAAGAAATCTCTATCGCAATATCTTTTTAAAGTATTAAATAGATCAATTTAATCTTAATATATATACAAGAATACTAGAAAAAAGTCTCAAACTATATTGCGACGCTCAACACTATAAGAAACGAAAAATCAAGACTATTTTGCAAGCAAGCAAGACAATACAAGTAGTCTACGTTACAAAGTATTAATATAAATTGTCTTACTTTTGACGTTATATTTTAATAACTTAAACAAACAAGACGTATTTTAATTCTAACGTAGAAATTCGAGAATATATATTAAGACAAAAGAGAACAACTATCGTAGATAGGAATTTATAAGAGATAATGTTAAAAAACAAGAGCAAACTCTTATATATAGCTGACAACGTCTTCTATTATACACGTACGTCTTTTATTTTTTACAACAACAAAATAGAGACTATCTTAGATATTGTAATTAAAGATATTAAATCTATAAAGTTAAAACAAGAATTAAACAATATATACAATTAATACAAGACGCGTTTAACAAAGTAAAACGCAAAAAAAAATTAAAATAATAGATATCAAAGTACGTAACAATGCTATAATATAATACTACTATATACAAAGATTCTATTGTATTATGTTTAAGAACTAAACAATATATAAGTCAAATTTAAATGTAAAATTGTTTAAGAGAATAAGAATTTCTTATATAATATCAAATCTATATAAAACTACGCATAGAGAATTAAATATCAACTTAATATATTGCGTTACTTATTAATTTATTTGTTACAATTACTAGATCTTAATTTGCAAGAAACTATATAAAATATACTTAAATAATATATATAATATTACTTGTAAACGTTGTAGAAGCAATTAATAGAAATTATGCAACAAGAGTAGTAAGCAATATTGCAATAGAAAATATAAAGACGTTTTGACAAAATATCTATACAATACAAGCGCATTGCAAAGAACAAGAAAAAACTTATTAAAATTGATCTTTGAAAGAGTCTGTTCCCCAGATATTAGTTAGCAAACGTTATAGAAAATATCAGAGAAAGGTCCAATGTCAATACGTGAAAGCGTTGTTTCGTGACCCAGTATCCCATAAATTTTGGTAAGATGGTGGGGTCGGTCGCCTAATGTTGCATGGGGCATAACTTTCGCCGGCACCTGGTGGGCTACAGCCGCCTAGTCATGCACTAAGCTACCAGCTGAAACTCAATCGGCAAAGCCTTTCCCCACTCACAGTCACGGTCCACGGAAATTACCACCTGTTGTTCGGCTTAATCCTTGGCCCTGCAGTTGGCGGTATTTCCAAGGATTGGTACTGTATGACTGCGTCGCAAAAGCAGCCGCAATTCATGCAGCCACGCCAGGCGCGTGTACAGATTGGACGGTTACCTCAGCTTTCAATTAGACTGGTCCGAGCTTGCCCCTTTTCAGCTATCCCCGACCTAGCAGGGAATACCTCTCCGTCTCAGCCTCAGAACCGCTGAGAATGCATCTGTTGTCGTCTTTTACCGCCCCGATCCCTTTCATTCGATATTTTGCTGTGTGCATATGCCTTGACCGTGGATCTTTTCCACATTCATTTGCGATCACCGATGGTTGTTTCAAAAAGCGTCACCCACACATTCGGTATCTATGAGCTTCGCCACAAGATGGACACTTATCCTACTTTGGTACTTCTTCTAGTGGTATGGAACGATACGTTAACACCTCTGACCGGCATAATCCTATAGCATCTACCTACTGATTTGAGGAAGCTTGGACTTGACGCTTCGCGAGGGCCTTGCTTATCGTATGTTTCCACAACCAGGCTCGCAGTTACTGTTTGTCCTTGTGTATGCCAGGGGCTGAAATAGCCCTTCCCATGCATTATATCTTGCATTCCTTTTGAACTTCAACCTCGACCTCCCTTTGTTTCGATTGGATGCCCAACTATGTTGAGTTCACATTTGCGTCTTTGTAAACTCTATAGCCTTTAGTGAATACAATTATCATTGCATCACTTCGGTGAAAACTAAATATAGAAGTTTCTATGAAATAAAATATTGCGAACATTATTCTAAACTTTATTGGGCTAGACTACTGGATTTCGAAACGAAGTTAGCATTTGTCACGGTTCCAGACTAGACAGACTTCGCTCTCCGGTTACCCTCCGGATCTCCGCTCTCTGGTCTTGGGTATACTACGGGTAACATCTAGCGTCTTGATATCTATAATACTTATATCTATTTTCTGTACATAGTTAGTTCTATATAGCTAGTATTCTTATCAATTAACTATATACTAGCTATCAAAGCTCTAATTCTAGTTAATATTAGCTATCTTTTCAAATACAACTTTGCAAATTGTATTCTAAAAATACTTATATTTGCTACTTTTTTCGCTTTGCGAAACAAGTTCTAGATATAAAGTTACTAGAACAAATACTTTGCGAAACATAACTAAGTTGCAACAATAAATTTCTCTTAAAACAATATACAACTTAACAATATTTAATTCTATTAACTCTTTAGTAAATTTGCTAAAATAAATAGACAACAAATTGTTCTAAGTATAGTTTAGTAAATCTATTAGAATAAAATTAATAAATTTGCTAGAATAAAGAAACAACAGACTGTTTTAACTTCGATTCAATAAATTTACTAGAATAGTATTAGTAGATCTGCTAGAATAAAATTAATAAGTCTGCTAGAATAGAATTATTAAATTTGCTAGAATAAAATTAGCAAATCTACTAGAACAACAATTACAATGCAATTCTATTGTTGCTTTTAGACAACACTTTTGTCTTCGTATATTAGAAAATTTGCTACGCAATAAAACAATACTTTAAACAATATTTAGTTTTAATATCGAAAATTTTGTCTCGCAAATAATGTAAGCTCTTTAATATCTATATAATATTACATATATTTAATTTTAAACTCTTATTTTTGTCTACAAATATCTGCACTATTTGTATCTTACTTATATCTACAATATAATTAACAAAAAAACAATTTCGAAAAGCAAAATCAAGTTTAGCTCCAGCAAGAATCGTAGAGTATTAGGGCTAGGGCTTTTATATCGATCTTAGCGCGTTTTACGTGTTACGAGGCAAAATCTCCCATTTTACCGTAATATAGTATCACTAGAGCCATCAAAAGCCTGCTTTTTGTCTCGGGATAGATTGTTCAATCACACAAGGGGAGTACCTGCAGCGTAGATCATGGCGAGCATTGATAGCAGAAGCAACTCGGCCTTGTTAACCGATTGTCTGGGGACACACAAGACAGGAGGAACAACATGCTAGCTAATAAGCAGAGTAGAACGTGAGAGGATCAACAGAGTTGCTCTGGCTCGGTTGGACAGATAATGGTTGTTGGGCTCGAGAAGATGGCACTCCACCGACTGGTGCCTACGGCGGACCAGAAGAGGCATCCGGAAAAAACTATTTTTCGATTTTCCCAGGAAATTTTTTTCCCGAAAAGTGAAAAGTGAAAACTGAAAACTGAAAAACGGTTTTCCGTTTGTCACTTTAAAGGCGCAAAACATTTACATCGCAATTAATTAGTTGCCTCAATACTTAGATCTAGCTGCAAAAAAAACCTTGAATCCTAAAGTAAGCTCTAAATACTTGCTTAAGTTAGAGCGACACTAGAGTTGAAGCTAGACGATAGCTTATGCGCGATAATTTAAACTAGATTTTAGTACGTCTAGACATGTTTAAATTTAATATAAAGAATATTTTAGCAAGTTTTTAGATTTTTTTTGCAACAAGTCTAAGAGCAATATAATTTAATTTAAAAGAAAATCGACTTTATTGTTAATAAATATATTAAGATTGCCTTTTTACAATTTAAGAATATTATTAATTAATTTTATTGCGCAATATAATATTAACTATAATTATTGTAAGTATTATTGTTGTTTAATTTGCTACTTTTGTTTATACTTTATCTAATAATATTAGAATTAAATACGTGTTACATTTAATATATTCTTATTGTTGTTTTCAAGTTATAATAATTAAAAAGATCGAAAAATTTAATATTTATTACGCAATTTTTAAGTTCGACTAAATTTTGCACTTTATGTTTGAAGCTTTTTATAATTCTACAATTTAAACGATCGATTAATTAATAATTTTACAAGTGCTTGAATTTACTTAATTGTTATTGTTGTTATATATTAGATACTTTATAAATCAACGCAAAAACAATAAACGTATCTAGAAATAACAAAGACGTTAAAAAAATACAAATAAGTTAAAAACGCATTAAAATAATTGTGCGAAATTGCTTTAACTTCGAAACAAAATAAGAGCAAATTAATAAATTGACGCAAACAATAATCGACGACTTAATTGTTATAGCAAAGATTAGTTTCGAAAAAAGCTTGCTATTTCAAACAACGCTATTTATGTTTAATATTTTGAAAACTATGTTAATTATTATGTTGTTGTTAATTTTAAAGAATAATTAGTATAAAAAGTTAAATAATATTCTAGAATATAAATTGTTGATATTAAACAATAACAACAATAATTCGAAGATGCGAAACAAGATAAAGTTAAGTGCTTTTATATATAATTAACTATATTATTAATATTAAAACAAAAAAAAAATTAAGCTAATTTTGTTCTAGTATTTATTAGTTCGAAAATTGCTATTAGTTAACACTTTAACAACAAAATATTAAAACACAAGTTTTTCTTTTTCAAATTATATATACTAGCTATTGACAAACTTTACTTAGTTAAAAAGTAACAAAAGTTTAAAATCGAATATGCGAATTTTAATATACTTCGAACACAATTGTTAATTGAAATTTTAATATTAAAAGTATCTACTATCTTAGACAACGAAATTGAAAAAATAATTTAAAATTAATGTAAATTTAACAAATAAACTACAATGTTGCGAACATTATTAAATTGCTTTAAAATATTTTTGCAATTTATTAAAATAAAGAAGACAATTAAAAATATATTAAATTTTTAATTTTTTTTATCAAATATCTTAAAAAGCGTATTCGATATATTAAAAACAATAATATATATAAATAGCATTAATTTAGTGCTTTAAGTTTGCAAATTCTTTTAACAATAAATAAGAAATCTTAGATATTCGAAGAAAGTTATGCAATAAGTGCTTTTTTTAATAGCGTTAATAGCTAAAAGTAACAAAAAACGTATTTAATACATTTTTAAGAAAAGATTGCATCTATATTTATTTTTTAAAATTTTAATTTATATTAAGATCTATAAAATAAAATAAAAAAATTTAAATATTAGATAAGTTATTTAATAACTTGTATTTAAGAATATTAATTAAATATATTAGCGTTTTAAGCGCGCAAATTGATGCGTTGAAAAGCAAACATATTTTATAATATTATATCTAAAGTAGTGTATAGAGCTTCGAATCTTTAAAGCGTTAATTAATTTTAAAAATATTAATGTTAATCTTGTTGCAATTATCGAAAAAATAAATAATGCTAACAACGAAATATTTAAAGAAGAAAATAATGTTAATAATTAAATAATAAGTCTTAATAAAAATATCTTGCAATTAAGATAGAATGTCGATAAAAATAATACAATTGCATCAATAAATAAATTAGATACTATATATTGTTACGATCTTAGAAAGAATATATAGAAATTAATTAACATTTTAAACAATTGTTATTGAAGAATCGAATTGTTACACTTTAACAACGAAATAACTAATAATATAAGTTTTGCAAAGTAAAACAAGACTTAATTTAAATTATATTGCTCGAATTGCAATTTAAATAAGCAAACATTTATTATCTTTTATAGCAAAATTAATATCTAAAACACTTGAATGTTAAAAAAGAAAATTTGATTTAAGAAACAATTAAAAAGCTAAAGAACGCAAAAAGCTTATATAGTATTTCTCGATTTTTATTTTAGATTTTATTTAAACTTAATTATGTTTAACAAGATATTAAAGAATTTAATAATTTGAGACAAATATATAATTAATAAAGCGACTTTTAAAAAAATTATAGAAAATATGTAAAATAACGCAAAGCAATACAACGTTAAGATATTCGCAATTTTGAAACAAAATTAACAATTAAACATTAAATCGAATAAGATAATTGCGACGAAATTGCGTAACAAATACGAAATAAACAAAGAATTAATAAACAAAGCAATTGTAATTTTCGAACAACAACAAATCTTCTATTTAATTAAGATTAATTATAAATCTTTAACAAAAAGTAACAAAAGGCAAAAAAAAAAAAATAGATAAAAAATAAATGCAAAATTGTTAAGTGCAAACTTTATCAATTAAGAAATAAGAGAAAATATTGCGTCGAAAATTAGAGATTAACAAACATTAAAAGACAAACAAAATAAAAATTTCTTAAAAATGCTTTCAAAAATACCTAGAATTAAAAGACAAAAGTTGCTAAAAAAAAATTTAAAAAATATTAATAAAAATCTATTACTGTTAAGAGAAAAACAAGAGATTAAGAGACAAAAAAAGAGATTAAGTTATTTAAACAATTATAAACTTAATTCGATTATTAAATATATGCGATACAATTTTAACAATTCGACAAATTTTAATAAAGATAAGTGCGACAATTGCAATAAACAAAGTTGTATAAATATAAATTTAAAAAATTGCGAAAAAAACTAAAACGCGCGTTTTGCATTGCTAGATATCTACAATAACAATATATTAAAAATTAAGAAAAGTTAAGAGTTTTTGTTTAAATTTAGAGTTTTCTTAAATTTAGATTTGTTATTGTTGTTTACGTATTTAATTTTTAAAATTTTGTTATTATTTATATTCTTTGTTGTAACAAAGAGTTTTATATAATATTAACAATTGTATTTAGCGTTATTTTTGCTTAATTTAACAATGTTTGTTATATATAAATTTACAATAAAGTTTTTAAAGTATCGATTAATAAACTTTTTAATTAATAATGTTTTTACTAGATGCAACTCTATGCTTTATATATTTTTTAAATTATTCTTTTTTAAATGTTTGCTTAATTCGACAATTTTAAACAATTTTTTTACAAATAAATTAAGCTTTAACAAATATAAGTTTATAAATACTTAATTTTTAAGTAATTTATTATTATTTTAAAAAAATATTAAATATTCTTTTTGAAATATTTTTAAATTTAAGTTTAATAACTTTAACAATTAATTTATTTCGAAATTAAAGTTTTTTCGATTTTAAAAATTTACTAAATTGTTAGTTAATATTGTATTTTGCAATTTTTTCGACGTTGTTAATATGTTAATTATGTAAAATACGCGCAATAATACTTAAGTATAGTTTGATATATTTGTTATCTTTGTTTAAAAAACAATTGCAATCTTTCTAAAAACATATTTTAAAAGTGTTAGAATTAGAGCTTTAATAACTAGTATGTAGTTGATTGACGAAAATACTAGCTATATAGAACTAACTATGTATAGAAAATAAATATAAGTACTATAAGTGTCAAGACGCTAAACATTACTCGTAGTATATTTGAGACTAAAGAGCAAAAACTTAAAAAATAATCGAAAAACAAAATCTATTTAGTTTAAAATTATAATACTATTTCTTTTTTCTATTTACAAGCTTTGACAAAGTGTTATGGGCTCCTGCTATATGTGGAATCCTTTCGCAAAGCGCGCTTTCCTTTCGCGCCTATTATGACGCTATTGTCGTCCCATATATAGTAGATTTTTATAGTCTAAATAAACATTATCTTTCTTTTACTTAATAACCATTACATTTTGATAGCTTTAACGCAATTATACTATTTGTAATATTATAGATTGCTATAGCTAGTTATTAAGAAAACGTTCTTTTTTATCAAATTTTGTTTAGTTCTCTTTTTTACTTGTACGAGTATCTTTGTTCTTTGCTAATTAAAAATTTCGTTCTATTAATTTACGACTCTTTTCGATTTGCAAAAGGCTTTTATATAGTCTTCAACAAAATTTTGCTTCGATAGTAGAATCTTGCTAGGCTTTATATATCTTATTACTTAATAAAGCCTTTCGCAGCATTTTGCTTCGTCAAGGAATCTTTTATCGAAAGTTTTTTTCAAGTTGACTTTAAGCACTTTTAGCATCGTCGATTATCACACAACAATTTTAGTCTATTAGATCACTAAATTTCTCAATATTGATTATCGATACAAAAATATCGTTCTTAATCAAGTCGAATTTTGTGCAACTAGCATTGTTAGAACAACATTTTGTTCTTTATTTGCGAAACTCTTTTTTAGATAACAATCTCGCAATCAATTTATTAACTCTCGCTCTTAACTTGTTAAGTAAACAACTAATCGTATAGCATTTTGCGAAGCAATACGTCAATTTAAATGTGCAATTAAGTTGTTCGTCGATAATTCTTTCGCAAACAACACTTCGAAAAGATTTACGTTAACATTGTTAAATATCTTAAATTTCTCAAATATCTTTGCAACAATCAAAAAAATATTAAGAAACAACATAATTTTCGATTTATTGTCTCAAGACATAAATCTCGTAGTTTAGAATCAAATTCTTCAAGTTATACAAGCAAACGTTAGAACTATGTTTGCAACGTTTAACTTAACAAAATCTTTAAAATCACTTGATTCAACTAGAGTAAATAACGTTAATAGCGTCGAAGAAAATTAAAAAGAAATCTTAATTATTAAATTCTTAGAAGACATCGATTATTTCGACTCTATTTATAAAAACTCTAGCAATTCCTTTATCGTTAACGTTGAACGTCACATTTTCTATTATAATTCATATGTTTTCGTCGATCGTCTAAAGAATTTGACAAGAAAATTCGTTAAAAAACAACAAATTAAAGAACTCGTCTTTAGCTATTTGCGCGACGAAAGTTTAATATAATACTTAATTAAACTTACTAATATCGAGAAGAATCTCTATAGAGATGTCTTTCTTAATACTTGATATCGTGCGTTTATACAACGCTTTAAGAAACGTAATTCTATTGCTTTGCAAACAATGCAAGCAAAACAATACATTATAACAAACGTTCGAAATAGCAAAACATCACGCGTCTACGTACAAAATATTATTCGTTATGCAAAGATCGCGAAATTTTCGTTTGTTTACAATTAACTTATTATGGCATAAAACAATTTGAAGCTAGAATTTCGTGTCTATATTTTAGAACTTAAGCTAAACATTACGCTTCTTATATTTCTAGATTCTTTAAATAAGAAAGTCAACATTTGACAACAAATAATTGTTAAACGCTTCAATTTTATCGAGAATTCTAGTCTAAATCGAAATAATTAACAAATCAATAAGCAAAATTTTCGACAAAGACGACAAGACGAATTCTCGTTTAACAATTGCTACGTTACTTTCTCTTAACACTAAATCTCTTATCAATTTTAAAATTCTCAATATTAAAATATTGCTTATCTTTATTAAAACTATTAGTCTCGTTAGTTTGCAAAAAACTTCAATTAACGACAACAATTTGCTCAAGTTGCATTGTTAAAAATAAAATAATCGTTGCTATTAAAACTCGCAAACGCATTTAATTCGAAAAATTAACAATGTTCGCAATCTTAACAAAACATTGTCGAACAAAATTCTAATAATAAAAGATTCAAAAATCGTAATAACTTTAGCGAAAAAATCAAAACATACGTTGCAAATAAAGATAAGAAAAATAGTAAAAAAGTCTTTTATAAAGAGAAGAACAACAATAACTATTATGTCTTCGAAGATTCTTAATAGAAATCGTATAATAATTTGCATAATAAAAACAACAAAACAACAACGTTTTTAACAACTTCGAAGATTATATTTAGCTTTAAGTGTCGTTACTACAATTGTAAATTCTTGTTAAATAATAAAATGCATCTACATATTTAAAGATCTTATTTTAATAAAATTAAAAAAGAGACTTTTTTTATCGAAGTAATTTACAATCTTATTAAAGCAATTCGTTTGCGAAAGACTTTTACTAAAGAAAAGCTTTTTGCAAACGTTTTTGCTATTTTAGTTACTATAACTACTAAGTTATTATCTAAGATTTTTACTTCAACTCGCATTATTTAGTTCTTTGTTAATTTCCAAAACAACGTCGACACAAGCTATGATTTTCGCGATTAGAAATATATACGTATTAAAGTCTTACTATTGTTTAAGAGTAAAATAGAGTTTGTTTGTCTCGACATTAAGACTAAAATTATACTTATTAATCGTAAATTCTTTACAACTTAAACGTCTAATATTCTTATTCGCAAAATAACTTCTTTTATTTTTGTGTAAAATTTCGATATATTTAAGTATTTGTTAAACAAGTACGCTATTTTGTTATTATACTTTTCTAGCAACAATAAGAAAGGCAATCTTGTTATAGTAAAGATTGTTTAAAAAGTTTATTTTATTAATAATTTTAAAGCTAATATGCTAATTAGAAACGATTTTATTAATTTCGAAGAAATTACTATCGACGTAGCTAGCAAATCTATCTATATTAGCAATTGCGACGTTATTATTTTAATCAAAGTTAAAATCTCTTAAGTCGTAATTTATATATCAATTTATATTAAAAAGACAATAATAGTTTCTTTTTAATTAAAGATAATAATTCTTGTTTATTACAATTTTATATTAAGTAATTAGAATTTTCTTTTTGAGTTAAACAAACTTAATCTTTTATTATACGCTTATTTTGTTAATGTCGAATTTCGTATTATATTAATACGCAACGACACAAACAAAACAATGCAACTCTTTAGAAATTATCGCATTAAACGCATTACAAAACTTGACTTTCTTAATGCATTTTAGATATGTATTAAAGACAAAGATTTTTGCATTTTTAATCTTGCTTTGCGAAAAATTTTCGCAAACTAAAAAACAAAATAATTTAAAAAGATTATTATTGTTGTCTTCGCAATTATTGCAATATTTAAGATATTTTTGCAAACAAACAATAATATTAATATCATTTGTTTTGTTTTAATAGCAAATACATTTGCTTTAATAACAAATATTCTTGTTTCGATTGCAATTATCGAAGTTGTTTTAAAAAATATTATTATTATTTATAATTTAGAAAGCGAAGTCGTAAAAGTTTTTCGCAATTTAATATTAAAATCTTTAAATCTTTAAATAAACATCAAATTTGTTTATCTTTTAAAAAAAAACTAGATACAAATATCTTTTAAAATAGATTAAAAGACGCAAATTTCTAGAAAAGCAAAAATTTATTCTCTTAGCAACAAAAATCGCGTCTTGATAAATAAAATCTTTAATAAGTTACACAAGAGCAATAAACTTAACTAAACAAAAGATTCGACTCTCTTTAGTTATTTTGTCTTTTGCATTTAAAAAACTATTAACAATAAGCGCAAAAAATGCGTTGTCGTTAATATACAAAAACTAAATACTATTACGCAATTCGACATATATCTTGTCCCAAAATAAACGAAAATTATTTTTGCTATATTTGAATATTCTTATATTATTGTGTTAAATTGTGCGTTGTTCTTTTATTAATAATATATACATTCTAAGAATTGTTACAAGCTTACAATAGTAAATTATCGAAAACAAAAATTCTTTAATATTGTAATAATAAGATACAAGAATTTATCGACATATATTTAGCGTTAAATAAATAAACTTCTTAGATCTTATTGCGACTTTTCTCAAATTTATATAAATAATATTGTCGTTTATTCAAAAATTCTAGAAGAATATCTTGCTTACTTGCGACAAATATTTATTATATTAAAGACGAACAATATATTTATTAAATTGCAAAAGATATTTATAAGTTATTCATTAATGCAATTACTAAATTAAAAGATCAACTTCTTTAATTTTGCAATATTAAAAGAAAAGTTTAGAGCAATTTTTAAGTTGCGATATTCGAGAAATTTGTAAACATTAAAAATGTATTTGAAATTTATCGAATATATATAAAAGTATATTTTTTTCTATATTAAAATAGCAAAGTCTTTTTAAAAATTAAAAACGAAGTTGCTTCGACACAATCTTGTTGCTAAAAATATTTAAAAGTCTTATTTAAAACGTATTAAAATAAAAAATTCTATTGATTATAAAAGACTTTTCTTTACTACTTTTTAAAAGCTTTTAACGAAGTCTTTCTATTTAGTTTACTCTAATTCTCTTTGTCGTCTTTTTGTTAATTTAAATGTTAATAAGAAATTTGACTTTAAAACAATAATTTATTATGTTAAGTCTTTCGCAATCTAAAACAAGAACGATTACTTATTAAGAAAGATTATTAAATTTATTTTGTTTTTAAGTTGTCTACTTGAAGATATCAAAATGCGATACTAGTTTATTAAATTCGAGATTGCGAACATTGTTTAAGTGCTTTGCAAAATTTAATATTTTTTAGACTTATTAAAAGTACGTTTTAATATCGTCTTTATTAATTATAAAGCAACACTTAAAATAGTCAAACAAACTAGTATAACTATAATCTCTACTAATAAATTGAATTTTTGTTTCGTAAAAGTATTAAACTACATTTAACGTTTTAATTTGAAATTGCGTTACAAGTTCGATAAGCAACATATTGTCTCAAATGCCTTATTAAGACTTGCTAACACAAATAATGCTATTAGAAGACTCGTCGACGAAGATAAGTTTAACGTCTTGTTTATTATTGTCTTTGTCGAAATAAACAAAGCTTTTCGCAAACGACTTATTAACGACTATAGAAGTAACTTGAACTAGCAAAAAATCTTAAACATTCTTGACAAAAGCAACAAAAGCATTAAGAACAATACTTAATTTTCTTTTTATTAAGAGAATAATTTTATTTTTCGTTCGAATAGCTATATTATTAATAATTATGTTTATAAGTTGCGTTGTCTTTGCGTATTATAGCTCGTTATTAAAAATATTTTTGACACAACACATAACAATACTTATCTAGAATTCGCGAGTTGCTACGAGAAGATTTTCGCTTTCTATTATATTCGCGAGCTTATTCGATATTTTCGCAATTATCTAAAGCATTGTTCGCAATATTAAATATATTAAATGCGTCGTTATAAGTCGTATAACTCTTTGCAATCTATTTTTACTTTGTTTGTTTTCTTTTATACAATTATTATCGACTTTGTGTTAACTCTTTCGCGATCGAAAAAGAATTATAATTGTTTGATGTCAATTACGTGTAAGTTTTTTAAGCAAATTCTACTAATCCTTGAAAGAATTACTCTATTCGCACCAAAATAAAGACATATCTTATTAAATAGACTTGATCTCGTCAATTGAAATCTACTAAAAACTATTATATTAAATAGAGATTGCAAATTTCTCTTCAATATGTAAACTATTATATTCTAGCGTTTAAACGCTAAATTTTTGTATTCGATCGTCTATTACTCTTAAACTAATAATTAAAGTAAACGCATCAATTAATTTATTAAGATTGTTTTGCGATTTCTTATCAATACTCTCAAACAATCTTAACTATAATTAGAAATTTTGTTCTTACTTTAACGTAATTTTAACAACTTATCTAGCATTAAAAATTCTACGTCAAATAAAATTGTCTATAGTTTTACACTAGTTTAAGTACTTAACTTAGCGAAGTCTTTTGTAGCTTCTTCTACTAAAGCATCAAATTCTTCTATAAGAACATTCAATATTACTATCGAAGTACGAATTTTTTTTGCAAAAGATTCTCTTATTCTTAAGCAACGTTGCCTTATTATTAGAATTAAAGTCTTTAACGCTATTGTTTTTGCTCAAATAAATGCAAAATACTACTATAATAGCAAACATTAATCGCTAAACATAAAACTTGACAACTAAGCATTAATTCAATTGCATCGCAAATACGATATTCTTTTTATTAACATTTTCGAAAAAAAACTAGATTAATAGTACGTTAAATTTTTTAAAATATTGAAGAAGATAAATCGCCTTATTTATCGACTAAATCTCTTTAATTATTGGCGTATTTATTTCGTTCTATTAGTGACGCAATTGAAGTTGACGTTGTTGAAGAAAAACTCTTACGATCGATCTCGTTTTACTCATTTTAACTTCGTCTTTGTTCGCGATAATATTAACAAAGTCAAGTTATACAAACTTGACGATATTATCAACAAGCGCCTTATTGCACGTTGCGACACAAAATATCTTGTTCAATAAAAAGACTATAGCTCAAAGTAAAATAAGTAAAGGAACATTTCTAAAATAGAAAACGCTATAAATTTGATGAACGACTATAAAAGACTTATTCAAAGCTCTACTTCTCTATTAGAACGATTATCTACGTCATAGAAAAATTCTACTCCTATTAAGACTTCATCTCTCGCCATATCTTCAAGCAAGAAATTCGTCGTCGTCATTTCTTCTTCTACTCTAGTACAAGAATCTTCATCAAGATAGATCGCTCTACGAAAGCCTTTCGCAACACTATCGCATGCGACATCATCGTTTATCATAGCAAAGAATTCCTTATTTAAACAAGTCGTTTTGCGAAAGTCTACTAAAGTCTCCTCATCTTTAATCTCGCAATCTAAGACGTTCGTCTCTTTGTCAACGAATGTTCGTCGATTAGTACGAATTGTCGTCGAGTCGCCCTTTTGATGCATCGACCAAATAGTTGAACTAATATTCTTAGGTTACTAAAGCAATATTTTCTTTTCTTTATTTTGATAGATTGTTATAAGCTTCTACTATATGTGGAATCCTTTCGCAGAGCGCGCTTTCCTTTCGCGTCTATCATAACGCTATTGTCGTCCTATATATAGCAGATTTCCATAGCCTAAATAAACATTATCTTTCTTCCACCCGATAATTATTATACAAAGCAATGTTAAATTTCTCAATTAACGTTTCTAATTAACTTTAATTAATTTTAAATGTTTGTTAAATACAAGTTTCGATTAATGTCGAATATATATTAAAAATTTTTTAGCAATTAAAATTAAAATTTTTAATATACATTAAACAAAAAAAAAATTTGTTAAAAAAAAAAAAAAAATTTTTTTTTTAAAATAAAATGTACAAAAAACAATAATATACAAAGCAAAGAATATACATATTGCAAATAATATTTTAATTAATTTTTAATTATCTTTGATTAATATTAAGTATATTTATTAGATATAATTTAATATTCAAAATAAAATATTAAACAATTGTTAAATAACAAAAATTAAATATTAAACAATTGTTAAATAGTAAAAAACAAATTTCGAATAATTTGTCCAACAACGACAAGATCAAAAAAGAGAAAAAAGAATAAATAAATTTTAAAAAAATATCAAATATAAAAAAATTAAAAAGAGTATAAAAAATTATTAATTTTAATTTTAAAAAAAGATTTAAATTACGTAATATAAAAACTAAAAAATCGATTATATTTAAGAAAATTCGAAGAGTTAATTAATTACGTAATCTAAAAAAGAAATTAACAATAACAAAAAAAATAACAATAATAAAAAGTGGAAATTTGTTAAATTTTAATTATATTTAAATACGTTCGTCTAAATTTGCAACACAAAAAGAGAAAATAATATAAAAGTGTTTTAACAACAATTTATACGCAATTGTGCGTATATTTAAGAATATTAAATTAATTTTAATTCGAATAATTTTAAAAAAAAACAATTATAAAATGTCTAACAAAGACACTATAAAAACAACGATAAAAATCTCGAATATATATTGATTAATTTTTAATAATAGTAATATATTAATAATGCGTTTCTAGAATTTTTATTAAGTGCAACAAGAAACAAAATAATATATTAAATTTAATTTTAATTGCAAATATATAATAAATAACTTTCGACAATAATAATATATTAATAATGCGTTTTCGAAATTAATTTTAAATGCGACAACGAAAACTATAGATATATATTAAGCAATATTTTAATATTAATAATAATAAAACGCAAAAATATATAAGTGCGAATTATTTTATTTATTAGATTTTTAATTAAAAAATGTTTTAAATATTTAATAAAATTTTGTTGCGTTTAGATATTAATAATAAAAGTTAACAACAAAGTTAAAATAATTATTAATTATAAAGTAATTTAATTATTTAAATTTATTGTTGTAATTTGTATAATTTATAAAGAGAATTTAATATTGTAGCATTTTGCGTCTATAATTAATAACAATTAGATTTAAATTTACGTTATTGTTATTTTTGCGCATATTATATTGTAATATCTTAATGTCTTTAATATAGTATTTGAAATTGTTGTCGATATTGTTAATAACATTAACAAACAACAAAAGCTTAATTTGTTAACTTAATAAAGACTTGCTTTTGTTAAAATGCAAAAATTATAAATAAATTTTTAAATAAATTTTTATTAAATCGAGCAATTCTAATTCGTAGATATAATTGTTAATTGCTTAAATAATTTTATAAAAATTTGTATTTTTATACTTTAAAAACTTGTATAATTAAGTTGTTTTAATATTTTAAATATTAAATATAACTTAATTATTAATTTTAAATTTTAAAATTGCAATACATTTATAATTAATAAATTTTATTTATTTAACTTAAATTTAAATAAACTTTTAACAAAAAAAGTTTTGCAAAATTTTAATTTTTTTAATAATTTTGTTAATATTTTTTATATTGTAACAAGCTTCGAACGTAATATTGTTAAAAAAAGCTATAAGTAACTTTAAATTTAATTGTAGCAAATAATCTTTAATAACAAAGAAAAATAATAAATCAATAAACTTATTAATATAATTGTTTATAATAAATTTAATAATAACAAAGTAATTAATTTCGTTATTTTAATTGTATTGTATATATATTCGAAAATATTATTTAAAAGCAATATTAATATTTTTAATTTAATTGTCGATTTTTAAATAAAATGCAATTAATAATTTAAATTTAATTTCTAATTTTTTGCAAAAATGTTGTTAAAAATAAGCAATAAATTAAGTATCTTTGTTAAAAACAATAATAGTTAGAAAGCTTTTAATATATTAAACAAAATTAATAAAAATCTAAATTACAATCTTAACTTTTAAAGAGTTTATAAATATAAATTTCTTATTTTTAAATAATTTATTAATTATTATTAAGATATGTTAAAAGATTTTTTTTTATAATAATATAACAATAAAAAGATAATAAAGTTGCAAAATATATTTTGCTAATAACAATCTAAAATAGACAAAAATTTTAATAAATTATATTTATATTTGCGATATAATTTAACGTATTTATAAATTAAATAATTTTTAACGTATTTCTTAACGTCTAAATACAATGTAAATTAATAGTAATAATATTATATTTTTTTAAAAATAGTTGTTCGATTTAAATGTTTAACGCTTAACAATTTATATTAAAATCTAATTGTTTTAATTCGAAAAATATTATTTGTATTTCGAAATATATATATTTTGTTTTAAACAAATAGATGCTTAATATTAATTATTAAGTGTTTAATTATTGTACAATTTTTAAATTTTAGCTTAATTATTTTGCAAAAAATAGCTAGAATCTTTTGTTTATTAACTTTTTTAACTTAAATAATTTGTTTTATTTTTTTGTTATATAAATATGTTTTTAATATTTATTAAGCGAAAACTTCGAAATTAAGTTTTGTTTTAAATTTCTTCTTTTTTGTTAAATTAATTACAACAACAAACAAAAGTTAAATTGTAAAAAAAATTGCAAATATAAACAAATAAATTGTAGACAAAACAAATATATTAAAAAGAAAAACAAAATTAATAATTAAAGATAACGAAACTATAGATTAAGAAATTGTAAATATAACAATAACAAACAACAAAATTAAGAAAAGAAATTTAACAAAACAAAGTTTATCTTGTTAAAGTAATACAAATATTGTAAACAATAAAAACGTAAATAATTCTACGTCTTTGTTAATTATTAGCGAAATTTAAGTAAATTTCTTGTAAGCTTTTGCAATTCTCTTGTTAGCAATTAGTTTAAACTTAATAAAGTTTTGAAACAAATAAATTAACTTCGTTACTAAATTGTAGATAATACTTAATAGTAACAAAATTAATACAATAACTTTAATTATATTCGATTCTAAATTATATTATTTAAGAATTGTTTGTTGTTAAAATTAATTGCAAGAATTGTTGTTGTTAAAAAACAAATCTTGCGATTGTTTAATTAAGTTATTTAATTTCGCATTTAATATATCTAATTAATAAATAATTTTAAAGTTAAATTTAAATTTAAACAAAAATTTAATTTAACAAACTTAACAACAATTAAATTGCTTAATAGTTATAAAATATTTTAAATTATAATAATTAATAATAATTTTAATAAATTGTTTAACAAATATATTAGCATACTTTAGATATTACTTTTCGAAAGCGCAAACAATAATTAATAGCTTTTTATTATAGATTTCGTAATTGCACTTTGCAAACAATATAATTTTAAACATATAAATTATTAAATAAAGCAATTTATTTAAATTTATTTAAAACAATATAACAATAATTACAAAATCGAAGATATTGCTTTTGATTTAAATCTCTAAATTAAAATTAAAATAATACAAAATAAATTAATTAATAAAGACTTGTTTAAAAGTCTTAAACGCAAAATCTTTAAAATTGTTAAATTATTATAAAAAATTAAAACTTTTGTTCTTAAATTTACTAAACGCTAATAAAAATTTAGTTAAACTAAAATAATTATAAATAAATTGTCAATAAAAGTTAACAAAGTTTAAAAAGATTTATATATTGTATACGCAAATAAAAGTTTTTTACTTAAAAATATATTTAGTTTTCTTAAAATTTATTTAAATCTTTTTAATAATAATAATTAAATTTAAATATTTAATTTGTTTAATAAAGAAAATATATTTGTTAATATTTAAATAAAGATTTGCGTTATAAAGCTTAACAAAAACTTTATTTATATAATTTTTATATTTTGTTTTAATATTATTGTAAATTAAAATATTATTTATATAAATAATACAAAAATTGTTTAAATAAAAACTAAAAGTCTTATTAATAAAAGACTAAAATATAATCGAAACATTATATAGTTCAAAAGATATTACAACGTACTTAAATAAATTATAACAAATAATAAAAACTAATTTGTATTTATTATTAAAACGTATTCGAATTTTGTTAAAGACTACAATAATATTAAACTTGTTATAGTATTTAATTTTATATAATTGTTGCAAAATTTCTTAAATTAACAATAAAATATTGCGATTCTTAATTGTTAAAGCGTTAAAATCTTTATAGTTTATATAAATATACAAATTCTTATTAGACTTCTTAATTATAAGAATAAGAACAATATATTATAAAATGTTATTGCAAATTTAATCTTTATTTTTTATATTATTTAAATAAACTTTAATAATCTCTTCTTTTTAACAAAAAATATTATAGACTTTTTTGATCGAAAAAGTTGCTTTTAGAACAAAATTAATAGCATAATTAATGCTTTTATTTAATAACAATTTGTTAGCTTTCTATAGATTAAAGAACTTAATTTAATATTTAAACTTCGAATATATTTGCTTCTTTAATTGCTTTAAACTAGAAAAATCTTATTTAAACTTCGTATAAAACTTATTATAATTATTAAAAATAATAATTGCAACGTTTATTGTAATATTGTTGTCTATAATGCAAGCTAAATATTTATTGTTTTTTTTTAATTAATTTAGCATAACAAAATGCTTAAACAATATAACAACTATTTCGTAATTTTCTTTGTTAATAAGCTTTAAGAATGCAAAGATATTTATTTGACAAACATTAACTTTATTAAGAGATTTCGAAAACAAATATTTTAATTGCTTGCGTTAATTGTTAAAGATCTTTAACAATTATTAATTTAACAAGCAATATTTTATGCAATAATTAAAGTTAAACTTAAGAAATTGTATATTATTTTTAATTTATATGTTATACTTTTTAATTTAAAATATATTAAAAATAATTACAAATTGTTCTAGTTTAATTATTAAATATTATAAGATATTAATGTGTTCGCTAAGATTAATAATAACTTAAGCGACATAAATAATATTAGAGACGAATTTGTTATTAATTAGACGCAATTTGATAAAATTTCGAAGTAACATAATAAAAAGTTTATAAAGTTTAACAAACTTTTTATTTATAAAGACTTTATCGAAGACTTCGATATTAATAAGTAGCATTATCTTAATATAATATTTATCGAAAAGCAAATAAACTTAATTTAAACAAATTTTAATATAAAAATTTAGTTATTAATTATTAAGTGACTTGTTATTGATAGCGTTAAAATCAAGTTTAACTTCGACAAACAAAATTTTATTTTGTAAGTTAAATATAACTTTAAGCTCTTTTATTGTTTTTTGTATAAACATTAATTGCTATTTTGAATTGCAACTCTTGTTAAAAACGTTTAGTTTTTTAATTTGTTAAAGTTATTTAAGTTATTATCTAAAATATTAAAGAAACTATTTTCTTTAAATATTGATAATTTAAAGTTGCTAATATTATAAATTTTAAATTTAATAAAAACTTTATTTTTAATTTTAATTAATTTGTTTTTGCAAAGAGCGTTTTTATAATACAATTTATATTTTAGCTTAAAATATTTTTGACAAAGATTAAGAAACTTAATTTTGTTTTTAAAAATTTAAGATTATACTTTTATATTTTGTTTTTAATTGCGAATAAAAATATATATATTAAAGTTATTAATGTCGCAAGCATTTATATTAATATATTCAAAAAACTTAAAAATATTAATGCGATTATTGCGTTTATTAATGTTATTAATAACTTATATATAGATAAAAGTTCAAATAATAGTTAAACAAGATTTCTTTATTTGTTAAAGTTTTAGATCGATTTTACGAATTAATCTAATAAATTAATTTAAAATAATATAATTTGTTAAAATAACGTAACAACTTTAAAGTTTATAGCTTAAATCTTTGTTAAATTAATGTATTTTATTGACTTTTAATATAAAGATTTTAATTATTATAAATATAAAGCAATTAACGTATTAATTAAAGATTTTGATATTTTTTATAACAAATTCGAACAACGTAATCTTAACAAAATTACGTTGTTTTTTGTTTAAATTGTCTTATTAAGTACTTAAATCTTTAAGCAAATTATCTATTGTTAAATAAAAATTAACAAATTTATCGAACAAATAATACTTAATTTCTCTAAAAGTATCATTAATAATTTTGATAATAACAAAACTAAGTTTAATTTTCTTAAAAATAAAATATTAAAAAGTATTGTTAAACTTAGAAACTAATACAATAATTTATTGTTTAAACTTTTTAAAGTTCTTAATAAAGACAAAGAAATTAAAAAAATGTTTATTGTTTTCTATATTTTGTAATTTTGATTTAAGATTACAAACAAAATAAATGTTGTTAAGTTAATTTTTTATTTATAAATTAAATTTATAAAAGTAATTACGTTTATTGTCGCTATTAAAGTTGTAAGTTACGTAAGTAAACTTAATAAATACAATTTTTTTATTTCGAAAGAAAGAAAGCTTTTGTTTCAATTAACGTATAATAGTTTTAAACAAATTGTATTAAGCTAAAGCATTGTTGCGCTTTTGTTAAAGACAATATATTGTTTTGTTGCGAATATTTATTGTTAATTTCGTTTAATTTAAATAAATTTATAAAGAGTTAATTTGAATTTTTAATTAACAAATAAAGTTAAAATTAATTTTTTTATTAATTTGAAATTCGACAATAATAATACTATTTTTATAAAGTAGTCGAAGTTATTTTTTTACGTTATTCTTAATTGCTTCTTAAAGAAATTAAGACGTTTCTTATTAATTTTCGTTAAAATTGTTAAGTTAATCAATTAGAATACAACGTCAATTTAACTTTTTTTTTTTTTTAATATATTTATTACGAAATTAAGCAAAATTGCTATTTAGCAACTAATATATCAAAGATCGAATTAATATATTTAACAAACTTATGTTGCTAAACAAATTTGATTTAATTAGTTTATTAATTATAATTTCGTAAAAATTAAATTAAACAAACAACGAAAATTCGAATATATTGTGTTTAAATAAGTTAAAGTGTTTTTCAAACTTTAAATTGTCTTTAAGATTATTTTAATTTAATAAAAAACTCACAAAATAATAATTATAACGAAAAATAATATTAATATCTAATTAATCTTTATTTATTAAAAGTTTCTTAAATAACTTGCAATTCTTGTTAGAGCTAAATTTAACTTTACTTTTTAAAACTAATTTTTTGTTAATTATATTATAAATATAAATAAAATGCAAATAATACAAATATTTATAAACGAAAATAAAAATTTAAAATTAAATATATTTAAAATTATACAAATATTAAATAATTTATATTATTCGCAAAACAAAATTTTTAATATCGAAAATAAATATTGCTTAAAATTTTGTTTTATTGCGTAGCAAATTTTTTAATATACAAAAACAAAAGTGTTATTCGAAGATAATAACAAAATTGTATTGTAATTGTTGTTTTAGCAAATTTACTAATCTTATTTTAACAAATTTATTAATTCTATTCTAGCAAATTTATTAATTTTATTTAGATTGATTGTTGAATCAGATTTCGATTCCAACTATTGAAATCGACCTGACTCGACAATTTCAACATTAGGAATCGAATCGAAATTCAAGTCGATTCTTATTTTTTTGAAATCGACTCGATTCGTGTAACGAGTTAGTCTGCTACCTCTATATATATTACTTCCCGCGAGTGTTTGCAACGCACGAATATCTCGCAGATGCTTTTGGCGCAATTGATTTCGATTCTATCTTGTTACAATAGTGTTTGCGCTTGTGCTTCGACTCGATGCGACGCACTATGTTTGAATCTCAAGATCAATTTCTCTTGTAACTATTAGTTAGACAATCGTGAGCGCAAATTTGACGCTATGTGTCTTGGAGAAGTCTAATAGTCTATGTTGCATATTACGTCGTCGCATGTAGATGTGCTAAGATAGGCGTAAGTATATTGTCGTAAAAGCAATATAATACGCGCCCAAATTATTATGTTGTCGTGACGATCTTTGAGCACATGCCAAGCATTATGTCTTAAAAGTGGTCTTTGAGTGCGCAACATTTCAGGAATTTTTCGATAATCTTGGCGTAACTCTAGGTTAACTCTAAAATAACTCTAATATTGAATCTTAAGACAAGATTCTTAGAAGAAGAAATAACTGTAACGAGTTAGTTTGCTATCTCTATATATATTATTTCTCGCAGGTGTTTGCAACGCGCAAATATCTCGCAAGTGCTTTTGACGCAATTGATTTCAATTCTATCCTGTTACAATACGACTTAAGTCGATTTTCGATTCTAATATTAGAAATCGAATCGAATCGCCAAGAACGTCAAGATTACTAAAAATAGTATAAAATAAGTTTAAATTTAGATTTTTAATTATTTTTTAGGTAATGCACAATAGTAATACATAATATAAAAACAATCTACTATATTTATTAATTAAGTTAAATAGATTAATTATTTCTATTAAATTATTAATTAATTATAGCTAATAATAAAATAAATTATTACTAAAAATAAAATAAATTACTACTAAAAATAAAATAAATTACTAAAAATAATAGTCTTGGCGATTCGAGTTAATTTTTTAGGTCGAGTTTCGATTTCAACTCTAGGAATCGAATCGAATTGTCGATTTTAACATTAGGAATCGAATTGACAATTTGATTTTAACTTTTGAAATTAACTCGATCTAATTTAGGTCGAGTACTTGACCCGAACTCGATAAATCGATCCGACGCGATTAGTCTAATTTTATTTTAGTAAATTTATTAAATTAAAGTTGAAACAATTTGTTGTTTTTTTATTTTAACAAATTTATTAATTTTATTTTAGCAAATTTATTAAATTGTAGTTAAAACAATTTGTTGTTTATTTTTTTTAGCAAAATTACTAAAGAATTAACGAAATTAAATATTGTTAAATTATATATCGATTAAAAGATATTTATTGTCGCAATTTAATTACGCTTTACAAAGCGTTTGTTTTAGTAACTCTATATTTAGAATTAATTTAGTAACTCTATATTTAAAGCTACTTTAATAACTCTATATTTAAAGTATGTTTCGAAGAAAAAAAGTTAACGAATATAAATATCTTTAGAATACAATTTGCAAAGTTATATTTAAAAAAATAGCTAATATTATGTTAAAATTAAAGTTTTGATAACTAATATATAGTTAATTAACGAAAATATTAGCTATATAGAACTAATTATATATAAGAAATAAATATAAATATTATAAATGTTAAGGCGCTAGACGTTACTCGTAGTATATTCGAGACTAAAGAACGAAGATTTGAAGAGTAATCGAAGGGCGAAGCTTGCCTAGCTTGGAATCGTGACAAAAAGTTTAATATTTGCGTATTTAATAATATATTAAAGTATTATATATAGCTTTATATAATTGCAAAAGTTCTAATAATTTCGAAACTCTTAATTAAGAATTAATAAAATCGCAATAGTTAATTGCGCAAATAATAATTTGTAAAGTTAATCTTTTATATATTGAAATAATTTTATCTAAAATTTAATAAGTCTCTTAATATAAGATTTGAATTATATTAGAGTATTGTTAATAATCTTAAAATTGTGCTTCTTTTAACAAATTAAACACATTATAATATTAATTACGCGAGATTTATAACTTTGTAAAATTAGTCTCTTAATATTTTAAAAATTATTAAGCTAAACAACGCATTTGCGTTGTTATTTGTTAATTATATATTAAAGATTTAATCTATTTTTAAAATGCACGTTATCGAAGTAAATATAATAAATTAATTGCATTATATTAAAGCTTAGATATTATAACTTAATTATTAACATTAATTAGTTAAAACTATTGAAAAAAAGTTTAAATGTATATTTTTGCAAAGCAATTATTAACTTTATTCTTTTATAAGTCTTTAGATTATTTGCGCAAATTCGCATGTTATTGTCGAATTATAAATTATTGTTTTCAAATTTAATTTGCGTAAAATAAAGTTTGTTAATAATATTAATATTGTTAATTGTTGTACTTTTATTCTTAAAAATTGATTTTATAGAATAATACTTAATTTAATAAGACTTTAGCAATTGAATAAATAATATAAACGTCGATTAAAGAAATTAATTTTCTAACTTTTTGTACTTTAAATTTATAAAAAGATTTTGTATAACAATCTTAATGTGTCGCAATTAAATTTGCTTTATTAGTTAAACAATACTAATTAAACAAATTATTATTTACGTTTATATTAAGTTTAATATTCTTGATTTTTATTACAAGTAGTCGAATTAAAAGCAAATAAAATTAAGAATTTTATATCTTCTTTCTTAACAAAATTAAGCTAGATTTGTAAGATTTAAATATAAGAATTGTTGTAATAAATTTGAATTGCCTTATCTTATTAACTCTTTTATCTTATTTATCTTCTAAATAATTAAAATTATTATATGTTAAAACTATAATTAAAAGTTTCTTTATCAATTTAACTCGTTTTCTAGTTTTAATTGTTAACTTTTTCATATAGCGTTAAATTGTGCAATAAGATATAATTAGATTAACAAAGCATAACAAATTAATAACTCTTTAATAAACATCGCTATTATAAAGATAAAGAGCAAAAATCGATTAAAAATTATTCGATTTGTTAAGATAAAATAAATAACATAGCTTTAATATTGTTAAAAATTAAGCTTTAAATATGTTTTTGTCGCAATTGCTTTAACACTTAAGACAATTAATATTAACGATAAATTCTAGTTAACAAGAGACATATTTAATTATTGTTGTCTTAATTTTTTTAAAGTTAATTAAAGTTTCTTAATCTATAATCTTTAAAAGTTTCTAATATTTCTTAAAGATTTTATTCTTTATTAATTTATTTAGTTTAAATTGTAGTTTATTTATTGTTCAAAGTTAATCGCAATAAAATGCGATAATAAATTTTCGTAAATTTATTAGAAAAGAGAATTCTTCTTTTTTAATCAAATTCTTATAGACGTAATCGAGAAACTTGCTATATTGTTTTGCAAATTTATTGCGATATTTGATAAGATAGATAAAAGATAATTGAATTCTATGGAGGGAAGCCTGCCTAAATACATAGCGATAATTCGCATCGCATCTTTTATCTAGATAAACTAGCAATTCTATCTTAATAAGCAATTGTCTACTAAGATCGTAACAACATGCTATCAAAACAAAAAAAAGATTAGCGCTCTCGCTAGTACTACTATACTTAGCAAATAGCTTTAAGTTATCAAGCAATTCTTGTTACTATAGTGAGATTTCTTTATCAAGACGAATTGCGACGAGATATAAGTACTATAGAGCGACGTAAAACGATCGAAGAGAATTCTCGATTACATAATAATAATATAATTATTATAGAATTGCGTAAGACCTTTAAACTAGACTCTTAATAAAATAACTTAAATAAACGAAACAATAATACTTGTTCTAATATCGAAATTTGCGTTACAATAGCAAATTTTTATAATTAAGATTCCTTTCGCGATCTCGATTAACAACAATCAAATAACTTCGTAATTTTTATCTCGTAGTTCTTTATTAAATTTATGCAATTATTTAACTTAATAATGCTTCGCTATTTGTTGTATTTAAAATTATAACTTTTTTATTGTAACAAGTATTGTGCTATCTATTTGCTATTATAAATGCGCATTCGTTTGTCAATAATGTATTCTATTTTATAAAACTTTTATTGCGATATATTGCCTTCAATTTTAATCAAATCTAGATAATTTAATCTAGAACAACTATAGAGATTTGTGTCGAAAAAGAAAGATTTTAATTAAGTTACAAATACTATCGAATAAATTTTTTATATAGATAATAGTTTTAGTAGATAAACAAGACAACTATTAGGATTAAAGCTTTAATAACTAGTATGTAGTTAATTGACAAGAATACTAGCTATGCAAAACTAACTATGTACAAGAAATAAATATAAGTACTATAAGTGTCAAGACGCTAGACGTTATTCGTAGTATACTCGAGATTAAAAGACGAAAATCTAAAGAATAATTAAAGAGCAAAATTTATTTAATTTAGAATTGTAATATTATTATTATTTTTTATTTGCAAACTTCAAAAAAGCAATATTAAATTTTTCAATTAGTGTTTTTAATTAATTTTAATTGATTTCGAATATTTGTTAAATACAAGCTTCGATTAATATTAAATATATATTAAATATTTTTTAACAATTAAAACTAAAGTTTTTAATACGCATTAAACAAAAAAATAAATTTGTTAAATAAAAAGAAAATAATCAAAATTTTTAAAATAAAATATACAAAAAACAATAATATACAAAACAAAGAATATATATATTGCAAATAATATTTTAATTAATTTTCGATTATTTTTAATTAATATTAAGTACGTCTATTAAATACAATTTAATATTCAAAATAAAATATCAAACAATTGTCGAACAACAAAAATCGAATGTCGAACAATTGTTAAGTAGTAAAAATCGAGTTTCGAACAATTTGTCAAACAACAACAAGATTAAAAGAGAGAGAAAAAAAAAATTTTTTTTAAAAAAATATCAAATATAAAAAAATTAAAAAAATTATAAAAAATTATTAATTTTAACTTTAAAAGAGAGTCTAAATTACGTAATATAAAAACTAAAAAATTAATTATATTTAAAAGAATTTAAGAAATTAATTAATTACGTAATTTAAAAAAAAAATCAACAATAACAAAAAAAATAACAATAATAAAAAGTTAAAATTTATTAAATTTTAATTATATTTAAACACGTTTGTCTAAATTTATAATATAAAAAGAGAAAATAATATAAAAGTGTTTTAGCAACAATTTATATATAATTGTGCGTATATTTAGAAATATTAAATTAATTTTAATTCGAAAAATCTTTAAAAGAAACAATTATAAAATGTCTAACAAAAGTACTATAGAGATAACAACAAAAATCTTAAATATATATTAATTAACTTTTAACAATAATAATATATTAATAATATATTTTCGAAATTTTTGTTAAATGCAACAAGAGACAAAGTAATATATTAAATTTAATTTCAATTACGAATATATAACAAATAACTTTTAGCAATAATAATATATTAACAATGCGTTTTCAAAATTAATTTTAGATATAATAACAAAAATTATAAATATATATTAAGCGACATTTTAATATTAATAATAATAGAACGCAAAAATATATAAGTACGAATTATTTTACTTATTAGATTTTTAATTAGAAGATATTTTAAATATTTAATAAAATTTTGTTGCGTTTAAATATTAGTAATAAAAGTTAACAAGAAAATTAAAACAATTGTTAATTATAAAATAATTTAATTATTTAGATTTATTGTTGTAGTTTATGTAACTTGTAAAAAGAATTTAATACTATAGTATTTTACGTTTGTAATTAGTAACAATTAGACTTAAATTTATATTATTATTATTTTTGCGCATATTATATTATAATATCTTAATATTCTTAATATAGTATTCGAAATTGTTGTTAATATTGTTAACAATATTAGTAAACAACAAAAATTTAATTTGTTAATTTAACAAAAACTTGCTTTTGTTAAAATGCAAAAGTTATAAATAAAATACTAAATAAATTTTTATTAAGTTAAACAATTTTAATTCGTAAATATAATTGTTAATTGCTTAAATAATTTTATAAATGTATTTTTATACTTTAAAGACTTGCATAATTAAATTGTTTTAATATTTTAAATATTAAATATAACTTAATTATTAATTTTGAATTTTAAAACTACAATGCGTTTGCGATTAATAAATTTTATTTGTTTAACTTAAGTTTAAATAAGCTTTTAATAAAGAAAGTTTCGCAAAATCTTAATTTTTTTAACAATCTTATTAACGTTTTTTATATTGCGACGAGCTTCGAACGTAATATTGTTAAAAAAAACTATAAATAACTTTAAGTTTAATTGTAGCAAATAATCTTTAATAACAAAGAAAAATAATAAGTTAATAAACTTATTAATATAACTATTTGCGACAAATTTAACAATAACAAAATAATTAACTTAATTATTCTAATTGTATTGCATGTATATTCGAAGATATTACTTAAAAACAATATTAATATTTTTGATTTAATTGTTAATTTTTAAGTAAAATGCAATTAATAATTTAGATTTAATTTCTAATTTTTTGCAAAAATATTACTAAAAGTAAGCGATAAATTAAGTATCTCTATTAGAAACAATAATAATTAAAAAGTTCTTAATATATTAAATAAAATTAATAAAAATCTAAATTACAATCTTAACTTTTAAAGAGTTTATAAATATAAACTTTTTATTTTTAAATAATTTATTAATTATTATTAAGATATACTAAAAGATCTTTTCTTTATAACAATATAACAATAGAGAAATAATAAAGTTGCAAAATATATTTTACTAATAACAATCTAAAATAAGCAAAAACTTTAATAGATTATACTTATGTTTATAATATAATTTAATATACTTATAAATCAAATAGTTTTTAACGTATTTTTTAACATTTAAATACAATATAAATCAATAATAGTAATATTATATTTTTTTGAAAATAATTGTTCGATTTAGATACTTAACGCTTAATAATTTATACTAGAATTTAATTGTTTTAATTCGAAGAATATTATTTGTACTTTAAAGTACGTATATTTTGTTTCGAACAAATAAATGCTTAATATTAATTGTTAAATATTTAATTATTATATAATTTTTAAATTTTAACTTAATTATTTTACAAAAAATAATTAGAATTTTTTGTTTATTAATTTCTTTAATTTATTTAATTTATTTTATTTCTTTGTTATACAAATATATTTTCAATATTTGTTAAACAAAAACTTCGAAATTAAATTTTATCTTAAATTTTATCTTTTTTATTAAATTAATTGCGACAACAAACAAAGATTAAATTGTAAAAAAAATTGCAAATATAAATAAATAAATTGTAGACAAAGCAAATATATTAAAAAGAAAGACAAAATTAACAATTAAAGACAACAAAACTATAAATTAAGAAATTGTAAATGCAACAATAATAAACAATAAAAACGTAAATAATTTTATATCTTCGTTAGTTGTTAGCGAGATTTAAGTAAACTTCTTGCAAGCTTTTGCGATTCTCTTGTTAGCAATTAATTTAAACTTAATAAAGTCTTAAAGCAAACAAATTAACTTTATTACTAAATTATAAATAACACTTAATAATAGCAAAATTAATATAACAACTTTAATTATACTTAATTTTAAATTATATTGCTTAAGAATTGTGTGTTTTTAAAATTAATTGCAAAAGTTATTGTTATTAGAGAACAAATTTTGCAATTGTTTAATTAAGTTATTTGACTTTGTGTTTAATATATTTAATTAATAAATAATTTTAAAGTTAAATCTAAACAAGAATTTAAATTAACAAGCTTAATAACAATTAAGTTGTTTAATAATTATAAAATGTTTCAAATTACAATAATCGATAATAATTTTAATAAATTATTTAACAAGTATATTAATATACTTTAAATATTATTTTTCGAAAACGCAAACAATAATTAATAGCTTTTTATTGTAGATTTCGTAATTGCACTTTGCAAACAATATAATTTTAAATATATAAATTATTAAATAAAGCAATCTATTTAAATTTATTTAAAACAATATAACAACAATTATAAAATCGAAGATATCGCTTTTAATTTAAATCTTTAAATTAAAATTAAAATAATACAAAATAAATTAATTAATAAAGATTTATTTAAGAGTTTTAAACGCAAAATCTTTAAAATTGTTAAATTGTTATAAAAATTTAAAATTCTTGTTCTTAAATTTATTAAACGCTAACAAAGATTTAGTTAAGCTTAAATAATTATAAATAAATTGTTAATAAAAATTAACAAAGTTTAGAAAAATTTATATATCGCATACGCAAATAGAAGCTTTTTACTTAAAAATATATTTAATTTTTTCGAAATTTATTTAAATTTTTTCGATAATAATAATTAAATCTAAATATTTAATTTGTTTAACAAAAAAGATATATTTATTGATGTTTAAATAAAGATTTGTGTTATAAAGTTTAACGAAAACTTTGTTTATATAATTTTTATATTTTATCTTAATATTATTATAAATTAAGATATTATTTATATAAACAATGCAAAAATTGTTTAAATAGAAATTAAGAGTCTTATTAATAAAAGACTAAAACATAATTAAAACGTTACACAATTTAAAAGATATTACAATATACTTAAACAAATTGTAATAAATAATAAAGATTATTTTGTATTTGTTATTGAAGTGTATTCGAATTTTGTTAAAGATTGCGATAATATTAAACTTATTATAGTACTTAATTTTGTATAATTGTTGCAAAATTTTTTAAATTAACAATAAAATATTGCGATTCTTAATTGTTAAAGCGTTAAAATCTCTATAGTTTACGCAAACGCATAAATTCTTATTAGATTTCTTAACTATAAGAGTAAAAACAACATATTGTATAGATTGATCGTTAGATTGGGTTTCGGTTCCAACTATTGGAATCGACTCGACTCGACAATTCCAACATTAGAAATCGAATCGAAATTCAAGTCGATTTCTACTTTTTTAAAATTGATTTGATTCGACTCGAGTCGATTTTCGATTCCAATATTAGGAATCGAATCGAATCGTCAAGAACGCCAAAATTACTAAAAATAGTATAAAATAAGTTTAAGTTTAGATTTTTAATTATTTTTTAAGTAATGCACAATAGTAATACATAATATAAAAACAATCTACTATATTTATTAATTAAGTTAAATAGATTAATTATTTCTGTTAAATTATTAATTAATTATAGCTAATAATAAAATAAATTATTACTAAAAATAAAATAAATTACTACTAAAAATAAAATAAATTACTAAAAATAGTAGTCTTGACAATTCGAGTCGATTTTTCGAGTTGAGTTTCGATTTCAATTCTAGAAATTGAATCGAATTGTCAATTCCAATATTAGATATTGAATCGACAATTTGATTCCAACTTTTGAAATCAATTCGACTCGATTTGGGTCGAGTACTCGACCCGAACTTGATAACTCGACCCGACGCGATTAGTCTAATATTGTAAGATGTTGTTACGAATTTAATCTTTGCTTTTTATATTATTTAAATAGACTTTAATAATCTCTTCTTTTTAACAAGAGATATTATAAACTTTCTTGATCGAAGAAGTTGCTTCTAGAACAAAAGAACTAAGCTTAACTTCGACGAACAAGATCTTATCTTGTAAGTTAAATATAACTTTAAGCTCTTTTATTATTTTTCGTATAAGCGCTAGCTTCTATTCTAAACTACAACTCTTGTTAAGAACGTTTAATTTTTTAACTTGCTAAAGTTATCTAAGTTGTTATTTAAGATATTAAAGAAACTATTTTCTTTAAGTATTATTAACTTGAAATTATTAATATTATAAATCTTAAATTTAACAAAAGTTTTATTTTTAATTTTAATTAATTTGTTTTTGCAAAAGACGTTTTTATGATATAATTTATATTTTAGCTTAAAATATTTTTGACAAAGATTAAAAGACTTAATCTTATTTTTAAAAACTTAAAATTATATTTCTATATTTTGTTTTTAGTTGCGAATAAAAATATATATGCTAAAGTTATTAATATCGCAAATATTCGTATTAATACATTCAAAAAGCTTAAAAATGCTAATACGATTATTGCGCTTATTAATGTTATTAATAGCTCGTATATAAATAGAAGTTCAAATAATAATTAAATAAGATTTCTTTATTTGTTAAAGTTTTAAATTGATTTTACAAATTAATTTAATAAGTTAATTTAAAATAATATAATTTGTTAAAGTAACATAGCGACTTTGAAATTTATAGCTTAAATCTTTGTTAAATTAATATATTTTATTAATTTTTAATATAGAGATTTTAGTTGTTATAAATATAAAGCAATTGACGTATTAATTAAAGATTTTAAAATTTTTTATAACAAATTTGAGCAACGTAATTTTAATAAAGTTACGTTGTTTTTTATCTAAATCGTTTTATTAAGTACTTAAGTCTTCAAATAAATTATTTATTATTAAATAAAAATTGACAAATTTATCGAACAAACAATGCTTAATTTTTCTAAAAGCATTGTTAATAATTTTAATAATAACAAAACTAAGTTTAACTTTCTTAAAAACAAAACGTTAAAAAGTATTACTAAATTTAAAAATTAATACAATAACTTATTGTTTAAACTTTTCGAAATTTTTAGTAAAAATAAAGAAATCGAAAAAGTATTTATTGTTTTTTATATTTCGTAGCTTTAACTTAAGATTACAAACGAAATAAACATTGTTAAGTTAATCTTTTGCTTATAAACTAAATTTATAAAAGTAATTATATTTGTTATTATTGTTAAAGTTGTAAATTATATAAATAGATTTAATAAATGCAATTTCTTTATTTTAAGAGAAAGAAAACTTTTGTTTTAATTAACGTACAATAACTTTAAATAAATCGCATTAAACTAAAGCGTTGTTGCGCTTTTATTAAAGATAATATATTATTTTATTACAAATACTTATTGTTAATTTCGTTTAATTCAAATAAGTTTACAAAGAGTTAATTTGAATTTTTAACTAACAAACAAAATTAAAATTGATTTTTTTATCAACTTAAAGCTTAACAATAATAATATTATTTTTATAAAATAATTAAAATTATTTTTTTACGTTATTCTTAATTGCTTTTTAAAGAAGTTAAGACGTTTCTTATTAATTTTCGTTAAAATTGTTAAGTTGATTAATTAGAGTGCGACGTTAACTTAACTTATTTTTGTCTTTTTTCTTAGTATATTTGTTACAAAATTAAGCAAAATTATTATTTAACAACTAATATATCAAAGATCAAATTAATATATTTGACAAATTTATATTGTTAAACAAATTTAATCTAATTAGTTTATCAATTATAATTTCGTAAAAATTGAATCAAACAATTAACGAAAATTCAAATATATTGTACTTAAATAAATTAAAGTGCTCTTTAAACTCTAAATTGTCTTTAAGATTGTTTTAATTTAATAAAGAGTTTACAAAATAATAATTGTAACAAAAAACAATATTAACATTTAATTAATTTTATTTATTAAAAGTTTCTTAAATAATTTGCGATTCTTGCTAAAGTTAGACTTAACTTTGCTTTTTGAAACTAATTTTTTATTAATTATATTATAAATATAAATAAAATGCAAATAATATAAATGTTTGTAAACGAAAATAAAAGCTTAAGATTAAATATATTTAAAATTATATAAATGTTAAATAATTTATATTATTCGCAAAGCAAAATTTTCGATATCAAAAATAAATATTGCTTAAAATGTTGTTTTGTTGCGTAGTAAATTTTTTAATATACAAAAACAAAAGTGTTGTTCGAAAATAACAACAAAATTGCATTGTAATTGTTGTTCTAATAAGTTTACTAATCTTATTTTAACAAATTTATTGATTTTATTTTAACAAATTTACTAATTTTATTTTAGCAAACTTATTAGATCGAAGTTAAAACAATTTTATTTTTATTTTAGCAAGTTTATTAATTTTATTTTAATAAGTTTACTAAGTCGTAATTAGAACAATCTATCGTTTATTTTTTCTAATAAAATTACTAAAGAATTAACGAAATTAAACATTGTTAAGTTATACGTCAATTAAAAGATATTTATTGTTGCAACTTAATTACGTTTTGCAAAGCGTCTATTTTAGTAACTTTATATCTAGAATTACTTTAATAACTTTGTGTTTAAAGTTGTTTTAATAACTCTATATTTAAAGTACGTTTTAAAGAAAAAAAATTAGCAAATATAAGTATCTTTAAGATACGATTTGCAAAGTCGTATTTAAAAAGATAACTAATATTATATTAAAATTAGAGCTTTAATAACTAATATATAGTTGATTAACAAAAATATTAATTATGCAAAACTAACTATATATAAGAAATAAGTATAAGTACTATAAGTGCCAAGGCGCTAGACGTTACTTATAGTATATTCGAGACTAGAGAGCGAAGATCTAAAAAGTAATCGAAGAGCGAAGTCTATCTAGCTTGGAATTGTAACAACAACTAATTCTTTTCTTTATAAGAAAAGAATCGCAACATTAAGATAAAATCTTCTTGCTTAGCTTTTTTAGCAAGTGATAGTTATAATTGAGACGCAAGTAGATTTTGTTATTTAGATTAAGTAGCATAGATTAATGTTTAACGTCGTAATAAATCTTCGTCTTTGTATTAACGAATGCGATCGCGTTAACAATCTTAACGCGAAATTCTAAGCATTTCTCAAATACGTTCGTGATAAAGTAATCGTTGTAAAGTAAAAAAAGTGCTTTCTTAACTTTAAACTTATACATTATTTTGTTAGAGACAAGATTAATAGCAATGTTTGAATTGTTGTTTAACTATAATTATAGAGTAGATAAGACTTGTTATTACTTAACGTCAAGATAGATAATAATAAAATAACAAATAACGATTTTAACAATCTAATTAGATTGCTCTAATTAATTATTTATCTACAAATAATAGACTATACTAGTTAGAAGTAATATATCTAGCTAAAGGAATTTTTTTTGTTAAAACTCAAAAATGAATTTCGAGTTGCAATCGAAAATAATAATTTAAGATATATTTTAATTTGTTATTTATAAGCAACTTAAAATGCGTCGTGCTTAAACAATTACAAAGTTCGTAATATAATTAATAATTAATTGCAAATAACAACTAAATTTGTCGATAATAATAAGTAGACAATCGTATTTATAAAGTAGTTTAATTACGTAGTTTATAACTATAATATAAAAAGAATAAGATTTAATAAATATTAATATCAATTTATTATAGAGACAATAATATTTAATTTAGTTAATCTAGTAAACAAAGCAATGTTTAACATAGATGCAAATCTAACTAAGCGCTCAAAAAATAAAAAGCGTTTCGTAGATTCTTGCAAAGCAACAATAATAATTAAAGTAATAATTATTGTTATAAATTACTTTAAAGATGTTCTTTTTTGTTAATCTAAATATATATAGTTGCAAGCGAATATTGTTTTCGTCAAAGTAATATACTAAATTATCGTAAAGCTTAAAGTCAATTTCGATACAAAATTTTATAAAGACGAATTCTTTAGCATTTCTAAATTTATTAATATTATTATAATTATCAAGAATCTAGTTGTCATTATTAAGTATCTATTTTAAAGATAACTATTTTTAAGATATTTGTTTCTTTAAGCTTGTCAATATGTTTATTAGATTTTATCAAGATTTTTTCTTAACGTATTTGTCGAACAAACGTTGTTTAAAGTTTACTAACATAACGATTAAGATACCTTAATAAGTGTATATCTAGTTTAATATCTCAAGATTCTTGATTCTCTTATAATAGATATTTATATTTAGTGCTCTCAAATTGTTGATGTTTGTTTTTATAGTAGATGTAACAAGCAATCTAAAAAACGCGTTTAAAGTAATGTATTGTTTTTCAAAACAATATTTTACATTTAATTGAAACTAACTAAGATAAATAAACGCACGTACTAAGTGTAAATTAAGTTTATTAATATTGCTTAAACTAAGCGTAGTCTAACGCACTATAAAAGAATTGACAAAATAATTAATAAAAACAATTATAATAGTAAAAGTTGTCTCGATTATATATCGAACGCGTTTTACTACTTATATTAAGTTTATTATCTCTAGTTCGATAAACTAGTATCGCGTTTTTATAAAATTAAGTAATCGATTAAGAAACAAAATAGATTTTACGTCAATTTTTTATAATTTTTCTAAATTGACATCTTTCTTAAAATAATAAATTATAGTATTGAAGTTACGCTACTTAGAGACGTCTATATTAATATAAAAAATACAATCGCAATTAAAGTAAACAAGAAATTTAACGCATTCAAAAGACTTCTAAAGTTGTCAATAGAAATTCAATTTTTCTACAATAAATAATTTCAACACAATTCTTTAATTGTAGATTTTTCTTACACAATCTTTGTTTAACGAAAATAATTTAAGCAATACTACTTTGCGACGTTAAAGTACTTTTGTTTTCTAAGCGTAGTGTGCAACATATTCTCGTAATTATTTTATTAAATCAATTAGCTTATACAAGAAATTCAAGCTTTTAATAATTGCAATTTTATCAACTAAAACAATAAAATTAAAGATATCTATCTTTTGTTTTAATAAAATAACAAACAAATAGCTTAAAAATAACTTTTTAAAAAACAATATAACTCTTTTAAAATTCAACAAGTAAAAAATTGTACGTAGATAATTAACGTGCTCTTTTAAGATTTTAAAAAATATTACTATGTTGTTTATATAAACTCTAACGTATGTGCGATAAAATCGAAAAAAATTATCAATTTGTTGTTGCACGTAAAATAATAAATTCTTAAATCTTATTGTTGCGATATTAAATTGCTTTTAATTGCAATAAAAGATTATTGTTAATTTATTTCTATTATCTAGACAAACAAATTACTAATAAAAGAATCTTGCAATATCTATTATTGTTATAAATTTACATCTCGCTATCTATAAAATAATATTTAACTATAATAATAGCGAATAACTATTAATAATAGTAATTTTGTTCAAATTGCAAATGTCTACAACAACTCGATCTTTTTATTGTTGTTTTTTTATCTATTCTATAATTCTTTATATTACGAAGACAAGTCAATTAAACTTGATAAACTAAGTAGTAAACTATATGCGATCTTAATTGTGCAACTTGTTATATTTTTAATCGAGAAATTCTTTGTTTGCTAAATTAAAAAAATAAACTTTTGCAACGTCAATTTTAATCTTAAATTTTAAAATAATCGACATTTATTTCGACTTTAGTAGATCGACAATTCAATTAATATTTTGTTATAGTAGAGAAAAGATTTTTGCTATTGCAATAAGCTATTTTCGATCGATTTCAATAACGTTATAAAAGATAACGTTATTAAAATTGATATACTTTATAAATGTCTAAATTACTAAAATTAATTTTTCAATAAAAATAGATTCGACTTTTATAACAACAAAGAATGTTATTATAAGCAACGTAAATATTTTAATAAATAATTTAGATTCTACGAACGTAAAAGCATATACAATCAAGACGCTTACGTCTAGCTTAAAGACTTTCTTTACTTAAGATTTTGTAAAAATATTGAAGTCGACAACAAGATAAAAGTATTCTAAAACTATTATATAATAGTCTTTTTTCTCGTACTTTTGTAAACTATTTAAACGAGAATTTTTGTCTATTTTAATAAATTGATTAAGAGTGTTGTTTACTTGTATTATAAACAAATTAACGTCAATAACATAAAAGAGAATTTCGTCTTTAAAATTAAAACAATTAGATATTTGCTAATAAGATACAAATATAAAATCGCAATTCTAAGATAGCTACGTATCTTCGCGTAAATATACTAGAGTTATAGTACTACTATGCGATAAAATTATAATTATTATAAAAGTTCGTATTATTCGATTTATCTTGTTCTTAATTAAGATTACTTTTATCGAAACAAATATTTCTTTACAATTGTTTATAATAAGTTGTTTGTACTTGTAATCTAAATGCATTTTTTAAAAATTTAAGATATTCGATTTTAATAATATATTGATTTTTAAGTTGTTTACGATGTGTATTTGTTTCTAAAGTTTTTTGCGAATCGAAATATTGTTTAAGCTATTATTAACAAATAATTCTAAGATAGCGTATTTTAATAATAAGAGATAAACATTTTTGATATCTCGAACTCTAATTAATTAAGAAGTATATTTAATAATTGCGATAATTAATTGCTTGTATAAGAATTTGCAATCAATTATTAATATTATGTATTTAAAGTTCGATATAACATTATTATTATCTTTTTTATTATTTAAAACAATATTATTATTTTAGACAATAACAATAAAAGTCTTGATAATAACGTAATGTTACAATCAAAATTCTAGATTTTGTGCTTTGTTAAAAGATACTTTTAAGTAAATAATTTCAAAGATATTATAATGCGCTATCGAAATAATAATTTTATTATAATTTGTTTCGATAAAAGTTATTTTCTTTGTTAACTTAATTTTGCAATTGCAAAGATGCCAATAAAGTTTATTTTTAAAAAAGAATTTTATGCTATATTGTTTGCATTTCGTGTCTCTTAATTGTAATTTAAAAGTCTAAAGAAAAAAGATTTTAACATTGTAGTTTTGCTTCTTTACAATGCTATTTTTAATATAGTATTTTTTATCTTTCTAATAGTCAAGTTTCTTATAATTTAAATTATTCTTTTAATTAAGATTTTTGTTCTTGTTTATTTTATTATAATATACGCGAGCTTGCTATTGTTGCTACAAATACTAGAAACGTCAAAGCTAGACTTAATTATTGTAGTTTTAAAAAAAACAAAAGAAAGATTGCTACAAAGCGAACGCGTTTGTCGCAAGATTTAATAACATAAATCGATCAATATTTTTGAATAATTAATTTTGATTAAGCAAAATAATTTGAGCTTAACTCTAAGATTTGCTTTAATAATTATCGAATTGCTAAAATAGCTATTTTTGCTATTAAGACTATTAAGATTAATAAGTACGATTTTAGTAAAATAAAACTTGAAATTGTAATTTAGAGAATTAAAATTAATAAAATGTAGAAAATTGATTGCGTAACAAAGATTGCGAACTAAAATAAACAAATTGTATCTTACTAGTATTGTTGTTTATTTTCGTAGCATTATTATTGTTCTTATAATTGTCTTAATAGTATTAATCTTAATTGTAAAATCAAACTACGTTATTAAAGCAATTGTTAAAGTCGTCTAGATTGCGTTAATTTCTAACAAATATTACGTAAACTATATTTTCGCAATATCTAGCATCTAATGTCTATCAAATTTTCTTCTTGATCTTTATCTTATTAAAAAAGAAATTTATATCGATTGCTTAAATAGATAAACTCAAATCTCGACAAAATTTTAAATCGAAATTGTTGTATATTAAGTAAATCTAATTGTAGATTAATATGTTTGCGAATCTAGTTACTTTTATAATAATATAAGCAAATTCTATAGATTTGCAATGTCGATGTATATTATTTATAATATATTGTTTACAAATAATCGTAATTAATGTTATAAAAGAAATTTATTTTTATTTTTTAATTAAAGCTTTCGCTTAATAAGCGATATTATCTTCGTATTTGACAAAAAAATTCTATTTTTTTAATAACGTAAAAATATATTATTTTAAGACAATACTACAAAAACAAGTATAAAAATTATTTCTAATAATTTTAAGACTCTTAATAATTGTTATATCTTTACAACACTTTATAAAGATATATACGTCGCAAAAATAAATATCTTTTTTAGCGTACTTTACTATTAAGACAATAACAACAATCTTATTGTTATAATAAGAATCAAAGAATTCTATTTCAACAACGTTTTATCTATTAGAATCAATATCTTTTGTAATTTCTACAAAATCAAAAAAATTAACAAAATTAATTAGATCAACTAAACTAGACGTTGCACAAACTTCTTCAATAAGATTTTGCAAAGCATTTTACTATTACTTAAAAAAATTAATGTTTTGTCAAAAGATGTTTAACATAATAATAAACAATAATGTTAATATAGATTTGCTTCGAAAGTTTTAATTTGTAAAAGAATTGCTAATAAAGAAATTTCTTTGTCGATTTATAAAAGAATTTTCTTTTGCAATAAATTTTTCTATAAAAAGTAGAACAAATTTACTAACGAACTAGGAATCTTTTAAGTACTCGTGTTCGTAGAATTTTTTTTGTGAAATTAAAAACATGTAAATCAAAATTGTATTTGTAGAATAATTCTTTCTAAATAATGTTATCGTATTTGATTTTTTGTTGCTAGCGTCAACTTTAGCTTTTCAAGTATTGTATTTCGCAACAAAGCTTTTAATATTTAAAATAAATTAACTTTAATTAACAATTTATTTAGCAAAATATAATTACAATTCGAAGAATTGTATTTGTTGTGTAATTCAATTAGTAAATTTTTTTACTATAATAAGACAAAGACGTTCTTCGACAATACTAGTAACAATAAATTTTAATTCAATAGAAAAATAGAGTAGATTTACTATTTTCAAGTAGTTGTAAATTTAAAAAGCACAAGTAAGCAAATGTAAAAAAAATGCTATTAAGATAGTTATCTTGTTATTGTCGAAATAATATTTTAATACTTTTGTAAAACAATTGCGATAAAAATTACTATATCAATAAGAAATTCTTTGATATAACAAAAATATCGTAACAAGAGTCTTGATAAAAGATGTAAAATTACTAAAATAACTATAGAGCTAGTACGATTTTCGTAACTCTATCAATAATTATCAAAAAATACTAATTGATATATTTAGAAAAACAAGATACTAATAAATAAGTAAACAATAATGTCGTACTACAAACCTAATAATTGAAGCTATCAAATTGATAAAATAAATAAAAGATAATTAAATTTTATGAAGAGAAACCTGCCTAAATACATAGCGATAATTCGTATTGCATCTTCTATCTAAATAAACTAGCAATTCTATCTCGATAAGCAATTGCTTGCTAAGATTGTAACAATATTGTTTTAACAAAGCTAGATACTTAACAATTGTTAATCTATAACTTGATATCAAATTTGTAATATTCTTTATTTTCTCAAATTTAATTTTGCGAAATCGACAAATACTTAAGAGCGAGATTAAGATCTCTAAAGATAATAAACGAACAAAGTAAATATTGTTAAAAGAATAATTTAGCGATTGAAATTTCGCAAAAAAGATAATAAAATAAGACTTAATGTTAGCTTCTTAATAATTGATAAAAATTCGATAAAAACAAAGATTATAATGCGTAAGTTTTAATATAACGAAAAATTCTTCGAATTTATATGCTCTTAAATATATTAAAAGAAGATTGTGTTTATTTCTAAATTAATAAAGTAACAAAAAAGAGAATAAATTAAATTAATTTTATGTAACGCTATTTTGCTTATTTAATTACGAACAAGTATTTATAGCAATGCTTATAACGTCATTGATACAACAAATTAGATTAAACTTTAATATTTTTGATTTCGCATCTAAATTGTTGTATAGCAATTATTATTAAATTTACTTTTTTCTTTGTTAAACGTAATTCTTTTGTCAAATATTTAAGTCAAGTAATTGAATTAATTTTTCGCTTTTTTTTACATTTTGTTTTGCGACTTTCGATACTCTATTTTATTATTAATTTGTTGTCGAAAGTCTTCGTTAATTAAAAATATCAAAAATAACAAAATAGCGTTATTTAATCTTGCTAAATGCAAATATTAATTGCAAAGTATAAAGCTAGAGATTAAATTTATTGATATACTTTAATTGCTAGATTTATTTTTAAATGCAAAATTTATTACAAATACAATTTGTTTAATTTAATATTTCGAAGATGTTTTATAAAATTTAAACAACGTTTTGTAACAATATTGTAACTAAAAAAATTGCTATATTATTACGTAAAGATATTGTTAAGTCTTTATAAAATATTTGCTTTTAATTCTTTTATCTTAAAAACTAAGTTTTAATATATAATTTATATCTTTATTGCGATGCGACAAACTTTTGCTTACTTTTAAATTTGTTTCGATTAAACAATTGTTGTTAAGTATTGACGTCTTTTATTACAAACAAAAATCGCATATTATAATATATATTTTTTAATTTAAGTTATTAACTTTTGCGTTACTTGTAATCTTTGATTCAAATTAACAATATTTAAAGCTTCGAATTTTTTTTTTAAACAACAAATATAAAATTACTAAAAGCATTAAAGTCGAGAAAACAAATTTTGTATAACATTGTGTTGTATCAAAAAACAAACTTGCGCAATTATATATAATTTCGATTTGTTAACAATAATTGCAAACAATTTGCGTTCTTTAATTGTAAATTGTTTTATTATTTTATAATTAATAAGCTATTAACGTACTAATTAAGCGAGAATTAACGTTAATAAATGTAGCGCAATTCTATATATTGTTTATAAAAAAAAGTAAGACAAAATCTAAGCTTGCGTTAAACGTTCGAAAGTTTTTGCGACTTTTTTTGTTTTGCGTTGCTATTTGCTATTTGCTCTTCTTTTTAATAACGTAGAGATAACAATAATTTGTTGTTTATTATAAAAAAGAATATAATTTTTTTTTTAAATTCTTTTTGTTTTTTCGATAGCTAATATATATTTACAATTAATTATTATTAAGTTAATGCATTTATAAATAAATATATTTTGATTTGTATAATTGCTTTTACGACTTTCTCAATAATTTAAAATAAACAATATAAAGATACTATAACAAGATAGAGATAGAATTCTAGTTAGTAGGCAACTATAACAATAGAGACTTATCGCAATGCATGCATGAATCGCACTATATAGTCTAATAATATATTAAGTAGCTAAGATTCTAAGATCTAAGTAAGAGAGATCGCATATATATTGTAAATAAATCGCTAATATTAATAGCAAGCATTCTTAAATTTATAGTCTAATATTACTTGATTACTTAACTACATACAACTCTCTCTCTTTTAGTAGTCGTCTTTTAATTATTGAATCAAGAAATTTTTGTTTTTGTTCGTACAAAAGTTGTAATAAAAAAATAAGAAAATTGCTCTCATTTTTTCAAAATTGTTAAATTAAATCTCTTGTTTCTCTTGTTACTTAAATCGATTGCGTAAAAAACGTAATAAATCAATTCGCATAAAGTTTCTCTTAAAATCGAAAAAATTATTTGATCGAAATTAAGTATTTGATAAAGTCGATTATTGTAAGTCTTGCTTATTTCTTAAAGACAATAACAATAGTAATAAGTTTCTTTAACATAAATTTGAAAAATTAATTTGAGAAAAAAGTAACAACAATAGAGTAGATTGTTGTTGTTATGCTTGCGTTAAACTCTTTAAAACAAAAGATAAACATATAATTCTAAAAATTATTTCTAGCTTTAAGATATTCGATTTAGATTATTAACTTAGTTTTGATTTATAACGTTTCTTTCTAATTTCGAATCGAAATAATAGAATTTTCTCTTCTTTGTTAGAACAAATAGTTGAAAACTTAAATCTCGTTTTCTCTTTATAGTTAATGGAATAAGAACTTAAATTGTTTTAAATGTTAAATTAATAAGCATTAAGTATCTTAAAGTTTTTAAACGTTATAAATTGCATTTACAAATAAGATTCAAATACTTCACTTTTTATTTTTTGAATCTCTCTTTATATTAATTTCACGTAACGTATCGCACGTTCTCGAGTTTGCTTTATTAGACAATTAAATTTCTTTGCATTTTTAAATAATATTTTTAATTTCTTTATCACTTTTGTCGAGTTCTAAAACGCATATTCTATAATAACATTTTTAATATTAAATGTAAAAAAGAGGTCAATAGCAACTTTGAAACAATAAAATATGCTAATTGAAAATAAATTTAACAAAGTTAAATTTTAATAAATTGCAACAATATTGCTTCTTGTATTTATTCGAAAATTCTTTAAAGTTTCTTTATCTTCTAATAGAGTTATGTAGACAAAAAACATTTTAATTTTTATATTAATTTTAATTTCTAATTTGCAATAAAAGATTTAAGATTGCGCAATTCGCATATTTTTAAATTGACAAAACATATTCGCTTAATGCAATTTTTATTTTAGTAAATTCTTTTTTATTAGTTTAGTTTTTAGTATTTTTTTGTTTTGTTATTCTTTTCTTATTGCTTTTTGCAATTATACGTCGATTTAATTATAAAAATTATTTAACAAATATTTTTCGCAAGACAAATTATTTTGTGCGATAAAAAAAAACAATTAATTGCAATTGTTAAAACTCTTAATAAATGTTTTGATTTACGTTAAGATTAAAGTAACGTTTTAATATTTAATTTTTATACTTTTTAAAAATTAACAAATAAAATATTGTTAACAATTTATATTTGTAATCGTTTCGTAGAAGCATATATATTATGTAAAAATTTAAATTTATTTGCATTATTATTTGCAATATAGAGAAAAAACAATTAAGAAGTTATTTTTTTCGTCAATTGTTGTTTTTTCGTTAATAATATAATATTATTTGCAATTTATCTTAAAGTTGCGACTATATTTGATACTTCAAATTAACAATTAGATAAGCGAATTAATTTTAACAAACGATCATTTTATGTTAATTTCATTTCGCTAAATTAGTACTATTTATTACTTGGAGTTAAACATTAATTCATTGAAAATCGTTAAATAAGAAGATTAGCTCTTCTCTCTTATAAACGTATTGTCTCAAGAAATCTTTAAGAATAAATAGACAAACATTAGACTTCAAGTTTAATTCATTCTATTTTACAAATGTTAAGAAATCGTTTCGTTTCTTGTAACATTAAATTACTTATCTTTTAATTTAATTATTAGAGATTCAATTTATTTTTAATAGAAATTCTAGCTTTCTTTAATAAACTATGTAAACGATTGATTTTAACATAATTGTAACTAGATCTTCTTTTTGTTTCTTTATTAACATAATTAGTTTAATTAGTTAAAAGACTTTGATCAATATTGTTAAACAATAGTTGATTCGATATCGCAAATTTATGTTTACTTTTACACATAAATAGTTTTTTACATTGTTTTTCTTATTTGTCGAAATAAAGATAACTATTGTTTTTGAAAAGATTTTTGCGATTTTAATAATTAAAGTATGTAATTTTGTCGTATTAACAACTTTAAGTAATTTAAAATCTAATAAAGATAATCTTAATATTAAATTTCGCAATTGTAGTAACAAAGAAAAGGCTTCTTTAAAAGAATTTAAATTTTAGTTTTTTCTTTTGCTTTATTTTTTGTAAATTTTGTTATCTTTAAATTTCAACTTTAATTTTAATTAAGAAGTTAACAATTTAAATGTTTTTTGTTTGTCGTCTTAAGTTCGCGTTCTTTTTGCATTTTTTGTAGAAAAAGACGAAATCATTTAAACTTTTGTTCGACAATTTTTTTTTAATTTCGCGTTTAAAATTCTTATTAAATTATACTTTTAAAAATAATCTTTTATTTTAATTTTTAAAAGCTTTTGTTCGATAGACGTTATTATATTTTTGAACTTTTTAACATTTAATTTATTATAATCGTCGATCGTATAGTTAGCAACGCATTTCGATTTTATAATACAATATTTAAGTTGATCGCACATAATTCGATTTAATTTTTTCAAAATTCTTTGTAGATTTTGACGTTTCTTTGCTATTCGCAACATTGCTTTAATAATTAATTAATTTATATTTTTAAACAACACATTCGCAATCTTTGATAATTATAATTTGCGAAATTAAATTTAATTATTTTGAATTTGTAGTCTCTTGTTTTAATTAATTTTTTATGTTACGTTTTTTAATTTTTGTTATAATAAATTACTTATTAGTACTTGAGCGTTTTTATTAATTGCTTGTCATAGATTTCGCGTTCAATTCTTAATTATTTCTAAAATATTTAAACCTATGTTTCGAAGATTTTTTAAACGTTCTTTTCTTTTATTGCTAATAGTTTCATTACATTAAAGTAAAATGTTAACTACTTAAATATAGATACAATTCTTAATAATTAAATTGTCTTTTATAGATTAAATAATTATCTTTCGCAATTTGATTTAAGTTTAAATTTAAAAAGTTTAACGTTGCGACGTTCGTAATTGTTGCGATAATGTTTGTTGATCTTGTGTTTAAAATAATTTAATTAAGAAAATTGATTTTTAATTACGAAGAAAATATGTTGACATTATTGAATTTTGATTTGTGTCTCGTTTAGTAAATATAAGTTGTCGCTCTTCACGAAATTTTTTTGTTAACATAAATAATAATTCTTGTTTTTAATCTTGATTTTTTGATAAAGATTAAAAAGTTTCTTTTGTAAAAAATTGTTTACGTTTAATATTTCGTAATTGTCGCTCTAAATTTGTTATAACACAAACTTAATAAAGAAAAATTTATGCAAAAATAATAAATCAAAAAAGAGAATTTTGCAAACAAAGAATTAAATTATTAAATTATTGTATTTTTATAAATAAAGCAATAACTTGTTTTAAATGTTTAACAAACATAAAGCTTTAAGTGCAAAGAACTTTTACTTATAAACTTAATTGTTGTTTGCAACATTTATATTATTAATTACGTAAAAAAGTTGTGTTAACATTTATTCGTATATTAATTTGCAAACGAATATAAAGCTAATATAATTAACGTGTAATTTCGCTATTTTTATTGTTAAGAAATGTTGCGTGAAAAATAATTAAAACTCGTTCTCTATAATTTGAAGAAATTTTTAAAATTCTAAAACTTTAAGTTAAGATTTGCTATTAATGCTTTTAGATCGCTTTTTAATTGTTAATTTTAATTAATTAGAGTAAACGAATAGACGCTAGTATTGTTTGTTTACTCTTAATTAATCAAAATTGTTAATATTTCGACTTTTTGATTTTTTTGTCTTTTTATTTGTTTTTTTTGAATGTTCGAAATTATAATGTCTTATAAATCACTTTGCGTAATTAAATTACTTTTTAATATTTATAAATTAATAAACTTTATGTTAAAGCTTTTGCAAATAAAACAAATATAAAGATCGCAATTTTTCTTTTTTTTAAAAAAAAATCTTATACTTTTGTGTAATTTAAATAATCGTAATAAGATAACAATAATATAATAATTACAAACAATCTTTTGTTGCTTTAACTAAATTGATTTTTTATTTTTCGCATAAAATTATCTTTTAATTTTTTATTTTTGTTTTTCGACTTCGCAAAAAGTTGAAAATCTTAATTTCTTGCTACGTATCTCTTTAGTTAATTTCTTAAATAAATATTTTTAAGTTTTATGCTATTAACTTCTTTTAAGATATAAAAGTCTTTAATTTTGTTTTCTTTTTTTATTTTGAAGAAATCTAATTATTGAAAGAATAGTTTTACGTTGTATTTTTTATCGAATTTAATGTTATATAATAAAATCAAATCTTTAGTTTAAAATGAACGCGTCAACAATTAATAATTATTATTAAAAAAATTCTTGTTCGCTTCTTTAAGACAACAAAGACGCAAAGTTGTTTTTTAAACATTCTTATCTTTTTTTTTTAATTATTTTATTCGCAATGTTAGTAGATTTATTGTTGAACAAACTTTTTCTTAGTTTATAATATGCTAGATTAAATACTCTATTTTAATTAATAACATAACTTCGTATTTGAACTCAAAGCAAAACGACGTTTTTTCGATAAATTCTTAAATTGTTGTTCTATTAATTCACAATATTGCGTACAAATGTCGTAATTAATTCGTAAAGACTTTTTTAATTAATTTGAACAAAGCATTAACAATAAGTTTGTGTTCTTTTTTTATTATTTTATTTGTTTATAAGTAATAAGTCGACGTTGTTACTTTCTTAACGTTATATCTTTTTAAAAGTTTAATTATTATATTAATTTTATTTTTAAATTTGTTGTTTATAATTATCTTCTTAACATATTTATATTGGCAAAAAATGTCCTTTTATAGAAATTTTACTATAACAAGTGCTTTAAGATTTAGAATTGCTTTAACTTTTACTTATTTCGTTAAATTATTTCGAACAACTATTAAATTTACTTTGACAAACGTTTTTGCAATTAACATATAAATATAGTTTACAACAATTTTTTTTTCATAAATTAAAGATGTAAATTAAGTACATAATCTTCTTTTATTTGTTAAAAAAATTTTGTTAACATTTATCGCAATTTGCGATATATTTTTTGTAAAAATTAAATAGATTTTGTTACTAATATTGGTTTGCAACGCGTCGATAAATGCTCTATTTTTTTTTATAATTACTTTCGTTATGCAAGCTTTTTACAATTCGATTTTTATTTTTCGTTTAATTTCTTACTCTACGTAGAGACATATTTTTGTTTATTTTTCAAAACAAACGCTCTTCTTTTATTAGAAAATTAAGAGCATAATTTTTGAACTTGCGAAAATTCTTTTAATTTATATTTGATTTTTGCAACAAAATTAAATATCGAACGATTTGTTTAGATTTATCGAAATATTCGTTTTTAAAAATGTTTTTGTTCTTTTTTGATACTATTATTTGTGTAAGACAAACGCGAACATAGTTTAACTAATTATTAATAAAATTATCAATGTCTTTTTTATTAATTTCGTCGACATCGTTGAATAACTCTTTTAATTTTTTTAAAAATTTATCAATTGTTGTATGCTTTCGATCAAGTATATATTGTACATTAAAGTCGAAAAGACGAATTTAAATCAATTAACAAGTTATTAAAGCGTTGAGCAAGTTCGTCGCAAAGTAATTAAATTAAGTTATTAAAATATTTGTATTAATCTTAATTGTAAATCGAATTTTATATAACTAGAATCGCATTTTCTTTAAGATCTTTATAAGTTTTCGATATTCTTGTTTTTTAACGTTGTATTCAAATTCTTGTTCGCTTTAAAGCTTACTCTTATATTGTGAAAAATGTTTTTTCTTTATTATTGCATCAATTTGCATTAATATAATTTCTTAATCTTTTAAACTAAAATCTACAACTAAAATAATTTCGTCAATTAAAATAAAGTAATTTAAGATGTATATTATTAATGCATTTGTTAAAGCAATCTTTAATTTGTTTATAATGTTTTGTTGTTTAAAGTTTTAAACAAAGACATATTTTGTTTTGAACAAACAATAAATCAACTTTGCAACAATTATAAACTTTAGCACTTAAATTTAATAATAAACGTATATTTTTATAAAGACTCTAGCTTTAAGAACGTTTTTGCACAATAATTACTTAATAATCTTAATAATTTTAATGTTGTTAAAAGATCGTTTATTAAAATTATACACAAAATTAACAATTTTAATTTTTAACTTGCAAAATTAAGATTTTTCGTCAAATATAATACATTTAAATAATTTTACGTTTATTAATATTGCATTCAATTATTAAATGTATTTTAAAACAAACAATTTAACTTTTAGAATTGTTTTCTTGTTGTTGTAATTTAATTTAAATTTTTTCACATTTATGTTGTTTATAAATAAATAACATTTGTTAAGAAAATTCTTAAGAATGCGTATTATAATTTTTACAAATTAAGCAATCGAATCAGTCGCATCTTGCGATAGACAAATTATTTTAAATAACTTAAAAGAAATTATAAAAGCAATAAGATTGCGACTCTTTAATGCGAGACTTATTTAATTGTATTTTAAAAAGAAATTAATTAATAACGCAATTATTATTTTGACAAACTCTTTCGCAAATTCTTTGATATTAGAAGACATGTTAGCATTTCGAACAATTATTTTGTTTATCTTTATAATTGTATTAATTATACGATATTTATTTTTCTTCTTTTTATTTATTAAAAATCAAGAATTTTGATAGAAGTTATAACAATATTTTAACAAACTTGCTTAAAAACGTTTTTTTAGCATCTTAATTATAATAAAATTTAATGTTTAAGAAATTAGAAATTTTAAAACTTGTTATATTTTGTGTTTTATAATGCGAATTTCTTGATTAAATACAATCTTTGATTTAATTTTGTTTATTTTAGCAAAACTTTATGTTAAGATAGTTTTACAATTAAAAAGTATTGTAATTAAGAGTTCTTGTTCTTGCGAAAAGAGTTTAAATTTTATAATTAGCTTCTAAATACGTTTCTTAATAAAATAAGAATCGCATTTAATGCTTAAGAACTTAGATATTAAAAAGAAATCGTATTTTTTGTTAAGTTTTTTTTTAAAATCTTTTGTAATTGATAACTTTAGCATTTCTTTCTAGTTTAAATACTCGTTTAAGATAGAATTATTTAAATTGTTTATATTTATTAAACTTGTTTTTTAAGTCTTTCGCTTATATATTGTATTTATTTGAACAAATAAATGCGACGCAATAAAAGATTAACAAAGAATATCGAACTTTTTGAACAATTAAATAGTAAAAGTCTCTTTTATAATGCATAATTAAAAAGTTCGAATTATTAATAATCTTAAAAATGTTTAAAACATAGCATTAATTCGAATATTTGTTCAATTCTAATTAATTATATTAATAGACAAGTAGACGCTAATATTGTTTGTTTGCTTTAATTAATTAAAATTTTGTTAATTCTTTTTTTTAATTTTATTTTGCGACGTCGTTATTCTAATAATTTTGACTTTTATTTTCGAAGATTTCTTGCAATTAGATTCGCGAAGTTGAGCAATCGTATTAATTGAACAATTATCTAAAGATTTAAAGATTTCTTTAAGAACATAATGTTCTTATTCTTGTTACTAAAGTAATTAACAAACATTTTCAAAATGTTAATACGCTTTGTTTTGTCTCTAGAATAAATTGTTAATTCTAGAAAGTTGTCGTTTATATTTACAAAGCTTATTTGGGCACTTTGTTAAAAAGATCGATCTAATAAAATTTCGTAATTAGGTCGAAAAACAACAAAGATAAAAATATAAATTATTATTTTCTTAATTGACATCTTTATATCTTTTATTATTTCTTCGAAACAAACACGTGCTTTTATAATTTTTATCAATAAGATAAAAACATCTTGTTAAATAACTAGATTAATTTTGTTCGTAAAACCTTTATTAATGCAATTAATTTTCGCATTACTATTAAACATCGCTTTAATTTTTACATTTTTTAACTACATTTATGCAATTGAACAAACAACGAAATACAAAGTTTTAAAAGATTTTACTCTCGCAACAATATTCTCAAAATAAACGATTTTAATAGATTTAGCGTTAATTGATTTTATAATAACAATTATCTCTTTCTCTTTTCTTGTAAGCTTTTAAGATTTTTTTTTCGCCACTATAGCATTAAACTTCTTATTAAAAAGAGAACAAAAAAAAGAGCGACTCAAATTAGAACAAAAACTTAAAAGATTTATTAATTTTATCTTTATTTTTAAGATAAAAATACTTTGAATTAGAGTTTTAAAATCGACTTAATTCTTTATAGTTTATAGTATTCTCTTTAAATATTTTGTTCGTTATATATAATTTGTAGAAGTCTTTTGCTTTTTTCTAGATTTATCTTTTTAATATTTGATAATTCTTGAGTTAAAGTTAATTATTGTAGAAACATTCTTTATCGTAACGTTTTTTACTTTTGTTTTTATTATTTTTTTCTTTACGTATATTTTTTCGTTTAAGACTTTTGTTATTTTTAAATAATTTCTAGACTTAACATTTTTAATCTTTGAAAATCTCTTTTTTTTCTTAATTCTTTTTTTAATTATTTTGATCAATTGCTTTATTAGAAACTTTTAAAGCGTTTATCGCTTAAAAGAATCTCGTTTTAATTAAGCTTTTTAAATCTTTATTATCGCTTAATTCGATTTACTATTTTTTTCGTTTTTCGACGAAAAACTAATATCTAATCTTATTGTTGCTATCGTAATTATAGAATTTCGAATACAATTTTGCGTTCTTTATTAAAAGCAAATTCTTACAATCTTTTTTTTGATCTTCGCATTATTAAGAGGCAACTTTATTTTTTTATCTTTAAAATCGTTAAATTTATAACAAATTTTGTTGCTTTCGTTTATATAAATCTTTTTATTCGTTATTAGAATTATTAACTTTAGACAAACTTATTATCTATACAAATTGTAATAAAACAAGCACTTATTTAGTTTTAATTAAGATCGATTGTATCTAAAAACAAATATAAATTCTTAATAAATATAAATCGTTTCTTAAGATAGACTTTAAATTGTTACTTAAATTTAAGAAAATACAACATGCGAAGTCTCTTGTAACTACGTTGTTATTATTCGTTAAATTATTTAATAAATCTTGCTCTTTATTATTTTGCAAACATTGTTAATTTTAAGATTTTTAAAAGTTCGTATTAAGATATTTAATATTTTGTTAATTTTTGTATTTTCAATTGCGATTGCTAGCGATACTAGAGAAGCAAAAACTATCTTTAGCGTAATTTTCTTTTTTACTAGATCTTGCTTCTTGCTTATTATATTTATTAATTTACTTATATTGATATTTGCAACTTGTTAAGTAGTTTAATCGCTATTAATATTTATTTTTCGCATAATCGTCTTATTTTTGATTAGTTTTATAATTGTCTTGTATAACAATTTAAATATTATAATAATTGCATCGTTTAAATTAACTTTATACTTTCGCATTATCTTAGTACAAATATTGCAAAAAAAATTCTTTAAATATTATAAAAACTTAATGTATTTATCGACTTAATTAAGTTTAATAAGCTTCGAGAAAATAACTTTAAATTGTTAATTGTATTTATAAATGTTATTTAACTTCGCTTTTAATACGTCTTTTAAAAACTTTAAAAAAGTACAAGAGTTAATTTTTTAATTTAAATTTTTATCTTTATACTTCTTTTTTAACTTATTTATTATTTCAAATTACTTTTTATTTGCTTAGATAATAGTAAACTTAATAAAGTTTTCTATAAGCTTGTCGCAATATCGAGGCAACTTAATAATTTTATATTAAAAAATAACTTTATATTTATTACAAAGATTCGAAAATCAATTTAGAAAATTAATAATATTAAGTTTATTAAAATGCGATGCTTTTAACGTTTTTAAAAAAGGCATAAAAATTACGTAATAATAAAACTCTACAATTCTTATAAAATTATTAAGTAAACTTGTTATTAACATAGAAACGTTAAGAGAAAGTCTTGCGATCTTTTTATTGTTTTGAGACATCGTTTCTAAAAGAATAGCTTAACAACAAATAGTAAAAATAACAATTACTAAATCAAAAAAATTAATAATAATAATTAATTCAAAGAATAATGTTCTTAATTTGCAAGTCTCTTTCTTTTCTTTGCAAAAGTATTGAAAAAAAAAATTCTTTTCTTTTCTTAACTTTGCGTTGTTTTTTCGTTTATTGTTTTTTTATCTTTTTAATCGTTTATAAGTAGACGTTCTTAATCTATTGCTTTTTCTAATTAATTGTCGATTCACTATTAACGAATAACTTCGCGTTGAAGACTTGCTTCAATCTTTAACAAAAAAAAAGTTTAAATAGCGTTTTCGCTTTTAAGTAAATAAATTAATTATATTGCTAAGAAGTTTCTTTCAATAACGTTATTATAATTAGCGAGCAATTTATTGTTTCAACAATAAATATTAGTCGCAATTTTAATAAGACGTCTTAATCTTTAAATTTACAACTTTTATTATTATTTTTAATGCTTCGACTTTATCTCTTCTTTTTTTGTTTTTTAACTTAATAATATTTTGATTCTTAAGTTGTTAATCTTGAGTTCTTGATTTTTAAAATTGTTAATTTTGATAATTCGTTAAAATTAATTTGTCTTTTATACTCTTTTTTTTGTGTTTTTGAATTTTTGAATTCTTAAATTTCTAAGATTGTTTTTAGAGATACGTCGATAATTTGTTGTTTTAATATTTGTTGTTGTAATTAATTTCTCGCGTTAAGCTTCAATATAACAAAATAAAAATAAAATTCTAGTTAGTAGACAATTATAACAACAAAAACTTATTGCGATGCATGCATAAATCGCACTATATAGTTTAATAATGTATTAAGTAGCTAAGGTTCTAAGATCTAAGTAAAAGAGATCGCATATATATTGCAAATAGATCGCTAGTATTGATAACAAACATTCTCAAGTCCATAGCTTAATATTATCTAGTTATCTAACTACAATACTTTGTGTCAAAGAGACAACATATATATAATGCGCAATTCGATTATTTTTTGCAATTGATTTATATACTATACTTTTAATTACAATATTATTAATGTAAAATACTATTAATTAGATTGATTGCGTCGGGTCGAGTCGATTCCAAAAGTTAGAATCGAAAAGTTGATTCGATTCCTAGGGTCGAAATCGATCATTTGGTTCGATTTCTAGGGTTATAATCGAAACTCGACCCAAAAAATCGATCCGAATTGCCAAGACCTTTAATTAAATAATTAAATAATTAAATAATAGTATCTATAACGTCTATAGATGCAAATTATACATTAATATTATTTTTTTAATATTTCAAAATTTAAATAGTATCTATAGATCTATAGATACAAATTATGCATTAATATTGATTTTTTAATATTTAAAATTTTAAATAGTATCTATAGATCTATAGATGCAAATTATGCATTAATATTGATTTTTTAATATTTAAAAATTTAAATAGCATTTATAATACTTATAGATATAGATAATGTATTATAGTAATGCATTATTATTTTCTACAATTAATTAATAATTATTTTGAATTTATAGAATTTGTCTAAAAAACTAAAAATTAAAGTTTGTTTCTAAAAATAGTAATTCTTGGCATAATAACGCAATTTTTTGGTTTCTTAACAATTCAATTCGATTCCTAATATTGGAATCGAAAATCGACTCGAGTCGTATTAATTCGTGTCCAAAATATTAGGAATCGACTTAGGTTTCAAGTCGATTCCTAGGGTTGAAATCGTTGGGTCGAGTCGATTCCAAAAGTTGAAACCAAAACTTGACCTAACAATTAGTCTACTATTAATATATTTTAATAACAAAGTACGAATGCTAACTTTATTTAATATCTTTTGAATGCGTTCGAAAGTTTGCGATCAATTGTTTTTAAATTTAAGAATATATTATTTATTATTAGCTTCGCATTCGCTACTTTTTTTTAAATTTTACTTAATAATTTGTTGACTTATTAATATTGTCGATTGCTATTAATATTCGAAATTTGCTTAAACAACACTTTTCTTTTAATTTATTTTGATCGAATAAGTTAACAAGATAAGACAAATCTTATTGCTCTTAATTTTTATCTTGTCTTCTTTATTAAAGATTTAGAAGATTCAACTTAAACGCAACAAACTATTTTAGAAATCTTAAAAATTTAATTCGAACGCAACAAATTATGTTAAGAACTTTGAAAATTCAATTTAAGTATAGCAAATTATATTAAAGATTTTAAAAATACAATTTGAATACAACAAAATACGTTAAGAATCTTAAAGATTTAGTTCGAATAATTTATAAATGTTTGATCTTTCTACTCGTTTAAAATTTATAAAGTTATCTCGTATAACGCATTTGCGCTCTAACTTGTCTATATATATAAATAACAAAAAAAAAATACATTAAAAGAAAGATAAGATTGTTTATAGTATATATATTTAAAATAAAATTAATTATAGACGTTTAATATTGATGCGTCTTGCAAATCGAGAAAAAATTAATAGATCTTGTTAATAGACAAAAAAAGTATAAAAACAAATTGCAATTTTAATTGTTTTAAAATTTATTTGTGTTTAGACAACAAATATAGTAACTTAACTTTCGCAAATAAAAATCTTAATTTAAATTTATATTTAGATAACAAATATAACAATTTAACTTTTGCAAATAAAAATCTTGATTTAAATTTATATTTAGATAACAAATATAGCAATTCGACTTTCGCAAATAAAAATCTTAATTTAAATTTATATTTAAATAACAAATATAATAACTTAATTTTCGCAAATAAAAATCTTAATTTAAATCTATATTTAAATAACAAATATAATAATTTAACTTTTGCAAATTAAAATCTTAATTTAAATTTATATTTAGACAACAAATATAGCAATTTAATTTTTGCAAATAAAAATCTTAATTTAAATCTATATTTAAATAACAAATATAATAATTTAACTTTTGCAAATTAAAATCTTAATTTAAATTTATATTTAGACAACAAATATAGCAATTTAATTTTTGCAAATTAAAATTTTAATTCGAATCTATATTTAAACAATTAATAAATATAAAACAAACAAAAATTAATGCAATTAAAAATATATATAAGAGTAATAATAATTAATATGTATTATAAGCAAATATATATAACGCGAAATTGTCTCTTTAAGAGTTCGATTGCGTTGTAGAATTAACGCGTTAAAAAAATATATATTTTGTTATCTTTAGAGATTTATATTAGCAATAAAGCTAAACTATATAGAATTTAAGCGTTTACTAAATTACTAATTGTGTTGTTAATTCTAACAAAATTAATCGAAGACTAAAGTTAAAATAATTTATATAAATTGCAATTCAATTAATTTGCGTTTAACATAACGTAAAAACAATTAAAATAATCGAAAAATATTGCGAGAAAAAAACAAAATTAATTCGCAAAAATTGTTTTTAAAAAAAGATAATTAATTTATAGCAATAAGTTGCTTAAAAACAATTTTTTTAAACGCATTAAATTTAATTGCAACGCTATTGTTAACAATTATTAAAACGATTAAAATTTTTTCTTTCTTTTAACGTTTAATAATGCGCAATAAGAAAAAGATTATATAATATATTAAATTTAATTGTATTGTAAATTATCGCATTTATATAATAATAAGCTATAGCGTATAGAATTAAATAGATAGATATTAATATATTTTTGCACAATTAAAAAAGAAAACAAATTTAAATATTTTAATTTATCTAGTACTATCTTTATCTAATGTTGAAAAAAATATTATTTAAGATTAAATTAAAATTATTAAAAAATTAGATTTAATTAAGTATTTATAAATAACTTTTTAACTTTATACAACACAAATGTTGAATAAAGTTCGATTTATTAAAATTGTTGTTTTTCTTAGCTTAATTTGCTATAAATTTAAATTGCAATCAAATGTATTAAATTGTTTATTTTTCTATTCTTATATATTATAATAAAAGTATAAGACGAAATTTACAAACGCATTAATATTAGTTTATTTATTAAATAAACAAAGCAATACTTAATTTTTATTAATACAGTTTTTAAATATTTGAAACTTAACTATAGATTAATTTATTTTACGAACAACAATCGAACACAATCTTTCTCTTTATTTACTTAATTGCTTCTTTCGCTTTTGCTTTTGCTTTTTGCTTTTAATTTTTAATCTTATTGTCTCTAACGCAAGAATAACAAACAATATTGACATAAATAACAATATTTTTATTACTTTTAACAACATTGTTGATTAAGAGATTAAATGCTACTATTATAAACTTATTTAACAAAAAGTTATATATTAATTAGAACAATATAATTAAGAATAAAACTAAACATATAAATATTAACAATAAAATAAATAAAAAAGAAGAGATCGTAAATAGCGAAATTTTAATAAAAAATAATAATATTAATATAAAAATAAAACTTGTATAAATTGAGTCGAAAATATACAAGCTTATGCGCTAATTTATTGCAAAAAAAAGAAATAATTAAGAAAAATTAATTGTTCAAAGAATTATTTAACGCAAAGAAAAAAAAGCGTATTGAAATCAAAAAGAAATTAAGTATTTTTTTGAAAAAAATTAAGAGAAACAAATGCAATATTAGTATTGAAAAGAATCGTAAATCTTTTAAATTAAAGAAAATATAATATATTAAAATTTATTGTATATTTAATGTTAAGAAGTTAAACTTGTGTAAAAAGTTAAAAATTATATCGAAACGCAAATATAAAGTATTTAAGAAATACTAACTTATTATAAAATTAAAAGTTAATATTTTCAAAAATTAAAAATCGAATATTATATTTTAAGTTAAAGTTTGTTTTAATAACTATTTTATAAGCGTTGCGCTTAAATTGTTCGATATTAATATACAAAAAAAGACATAATTTGTTAATTTTAATAACAACAACTTCTCGAAAGCAACGCACGTATTGCTTAATTATGTTTCGAAAGACTTTTATTACGTAGACGAAAAGAATTGCAAAAATCGCATTATTTATTAAGATTAAACAAGATATTATTACAATTAAGCTAAAGACATTTATTGTCTAATAAAAATAAAAAAAAATCTATATTACGTTTGTCTCTTATATAAAGATTAAGTAACTAACAAAAACAAATTACTTTAAAGAAAAGCGCTCAAAGTTATTGTTTAATTATTGATCGATTATTTTAGCGACTCTACAAAAGAAATTACGCAACTAGACGAAAACGTGTTTGAACAAAATAATTTAATTATTATCTTTAAATTTAAAAAAGAAAAGTCAAAAACTATAACAAGTTAATCTATTATCTCTATATATATTACTTCTTGCGAGTGTTTGCAATGCGCGAACCCTCGTAGATGCTTTTGACGTAGTTGGTTTCGATTCTATCCTATTACAAAAACAAACAATTAAATTATTTGTTTTATTAACGTTGTTAAGAAGATCTTTCTTTTTATTTTTAAAATTCGATTTTGCAATATTTCTACTTGCGAATTGAACAACTTATAATTAATTAAAACTTAAATCAAAATAAAGAAGAAGCAAAAGAAGATTGTTGTTCGATCAACTAAAAGCAAAATAAATAAGAGAAAAATTAACAATTATAATAAGAAAGATCTAGATAAGAAACTTAAGTTAACAAACAATATAAATAAAGATAACAAAAAGAAATTCGACTCAAATACAAAATATAACAAAAAGAAGATTAATTTTGACAACAATTTATTTAATTTAAGAAGCGAAAAGAAGTAATTAAAAGAGATAAAATTGTATTTGCGCAATTTTGTTTTGTCGACTTTGTCTCATCTTTATCTTAATTTAAATAAATAATTGTTAGCAATAAGTGCTAATAATAAATCTTAAGTTTCTCTCTTTTAATATGCGTAAAATGCAACTAGTAATTATGCAATTTTTATAAAATTAAGTAGCGATTAATGCTACTCTTGCATTAAGTTTTAATTTTAAATATATTAAAGATATTTAAGTTACGTAATTAAAGTAGAAGAAATAAATATATAATTATTATTACTTGATTAATAAGTCTTGTTATTGCTTAATTAATTGCATATATTAAACTTTATTGTTGTTATTAATTTATTTCTATTAAGTAACTCTACGTTTAATTTTTAATTTTTTTTAATTTACGAAATATTTATTGTTGTTATAGTAGACAATTTCTACGTTTTTTATTTTTTCGAAGACAATTTTGAACTTTTGCAAAGATTTTATTTAATGCAACGCTATTATTTGCGTTGTCTCTAGACTGATCGTTCGGGTCGGTTTTTCCCCAAAATCTATAACCCGACCCGAAAGTTATACCTAATTAGGCCAAGTTTTAACCTAATATAGTTAGTATTTTCATAATTTATGCAATTCGATTCTAATTGTTAGAATCGAACAATTAGTTTAGTTGTCTCTATTTGATTTGTTTTTAAGAGTTAATTTGTTTGCGTTTATGCAACAAAATTATTCTAAAATATTTAGCAAACAAACGTTTAATTTACGACAAAATCGATATATAATTAAGTTAATGCAAGAAACTTCTATAATAAAACGACGTATTAATGCGATTAATTTAATAACGTAAATTTAAGTGCGATCTAAGTTGTATACGCAACAACAAGATTGCTCTATTAATTAAACTTAATATTGTTCAAAGTTTTTTTGTCTTTTTGTATGTTAATATATTATAAAAAAATAATTTGTCGAAAAACGCAAATGTTATTTGACGTCAATTTGTGCAAAATCTCAAATTTAATAACGCGTATACTTTTTTTCTTTAAAAACATTTTTACAAAGTTGTTGTATTTTTGCGTATCTTTTAACTTCTATAGTTTTTCTAAATTATAAATAAACGCAATATCTATATTCTTAAGTTTGTCTTTACGCGTAACAATATTTTTCTATTACTTTTTAATTATTTAATAAAAACTTAATACTATTTTTGTGCAAGCTTGCTTACTTTTGTTGTTTAACAAAATCAAATCTTAAATAATTGTGCTTTTGTATTTGTTTTTCAAGTATCTAAATATATATATATTAATATAATAAAAACTTGTGTTATTTCTTTTAATAACGAACTTATTATAATAAGAATACAACATTAAACAAGAATTGCGATCGAATTAAAGACAAATATTTAATATTTAATATCTTAAATTTATGCAAATAACTTGTTAACTTAAGAAGTAAAATATTGTTCGCAATTATTTATAGTTAAGTTTGTTATTTTGTTTTCGCTAATAATGTCGATATATTGCAAACTTCTTAACTATAAACTTATTAACTTTTGTCTTAGTTTGTTTCTCGAAACATATCTTATTTTAAAATTAATTAAATATGTTTTCTATAATAATATTGCTCTTTATTAATTATTTTAATTAGATTTTATTATCGCAAATCTTGTTAATTACGATTTAATATATATTAATAATTAATTGTTCAAAAAGAAAATATTTAATGTGCGCGTATATAAAGATTTTAAACTAATCTTTTAAAATAGACAATTAATTTTATTTTCGTTATTAAGAAGAAATTTTATTGTTAATTTTTAAATTTTCAAAAATTAGTTGTTTAAGCTAGCAAATCTTCAATCTCTTTAAAAGAATTTTGTGTCTAATATTGTTAAACTTTAGCTTAATATATTTAGCGATTTTGCAAATATAAGTATAATACAAGTTCGAAAAGTTCTTTGTCGATATTAATCTTATAATTAGATAAATTGTAAAAAAATATTTACTTTTAATACGTATTTCGATTTTATTTCTTAATTTACAATTAATTTGTTTTAGAAGATCAATATTTATAAAATAATATTTGCAATCTTTTATCTCTTTAATTTCTTTTATTCTTAGACGCTTAATAAAAATAGATAGCTTAATAAACGCATTGCTAAACGCACTATTGTTATTTGCTTTCTTATTATTGTTTATTGTTGCTATAGTTGCTATTTTTAATAATTGTAATAATTTATATTTTACTCTTTTTCTTAAAATTATTTAACGTTTTCGAAAAGTTAATAATTGCTAAATTTTCTTAAGTTATCTCAAATATCTTTAGTTTATTTGCGAAAGATATTAAAACGATACAAAGCTTAATTTCTTGCTTTAGCAATATAAGCTATGCGACAAATTGTTAATCGAACAACAAAATATTTTGCGTAAAATCTTGTTTTCTCTTTTTTTATCGCAAACAAGTTATAATATTTTGAGCAAAAAGTAAATAAATTTTAACAAAAGAAAATTGCGTTGTTGTTAAAGTTATCTATTTAACTTAATATTTAAAGTTGTTATTTAATCGAAAATTATCAAAATTTGCTTCTTAACTAGTGCAAATTTTGTTAATTTTTTTTGTCTTTTTATTACGAAGCTTTGCGTAAATAATTTTAATAACTTTTATATCTTTTATTTAAATTACTTGATGCGAAAACGCATTAAGCAAAGAACACTAATAATAAGAATTATAATTGTATTGCTAACTATCTAATGCGAGCATCGTCTAGTTAGTCGCCACTAGTTGGGGTCCACACTAGTTAGGGTCCATTTCGCTAGCATTCGTTTCTAGTTTGATTATAAATCATTATATTATACAATTAGTTGTCTTGCTTGCTTTGTGTTTACAATAGTCGTCTTTCTTTTCGTATTAATTGATAGCTTCAAGTATTAATCTCGAAAACGAACAATTCTTATCGCTTAAATTATTGCATCAATCGTTGAACGCTATTAGTTATTATTTTCTTCGCTTTTGCTCGAACGCATTGACGCAAATCTTAAGTATTTAAATTCTTGTACTAAACACTTATTTTATCAAAATTATCAATTGACTCTTTGCATCAACTTTAGATAAATGTTGACAACAACATTGTTAACACAATTTACTTAGCGTCTTTTTAGTTACTTAGCGTTGTGTTTCGAACTTTTGTTATAAACTAGTATTTATTGTTGAGAAAATTCTTTTAAATACTTTTGCAACAAATTAGACAATTGTTAAGCTAACGAACGTCAAAAAATTTTCTTAATTCGTTTATCAACTTTTTGTCTTCGCAAAGATTAATTATTTTTTTAAATCTCTTTTGTTTTTATCTATTATTAAGTTAACTAAAAAGCTATTTTGACAAATTTCGTTTTTTATTTTTGTAGAACTAGAAGTACGACGAAACAATAAAAAAGTTAATTAGTTATTCATTTAATTATTGAAGTAAGCAATTGATAAAATTTTACTTCGAAGAGTTATAAAAAGATTTATTGTAGCAACTAGTAGTTAAATATCAAATTCGAACAATCTCTCTATTGCTAAAACTTTCGAATTTAAAGCTTCTTTTTTTGTAAACGTTGTAAAGACGTTCGAATCTAAATTTCGTTCTTTTGTTAATTTGACATTTTTAAACAAGAAATCTTTTGATCTTTAAAGTACAATACAACAATTGCTATTTAAAAGATCTTAAGAAATTAAAAATAACTAAAACATTTTTAATCAATTACTCAACAAATCTTCGAAACGTTTTTCGACAAATATTGTTGTTCTTATTGTTAATACTTACTCGAGTAGTAGCTTTGATTCGACAAGACAATTATTTATTCTTTTACGTTTTAATTTATCGACAATAAGTAATCGAACTTAGTTTTTATTTTTTTAAATTGCTAAAAATTAATTTTCGAATTTATCAAATAATAATTTTTAGCGTAAAAATATTTTAAGATTCGACGATTATTTAAAGATAAAAATGCGAGTTTAAATTAAGAAAAATTATCTTCGTTTTCGTTTAAAAATTGCGACAATCGTTCTCTCGTTTTTAATAAATAACGTTTAATAATCAAAGCAATATTAAATTTATTTACTAATAAATTTCGTTAATAAAACAAACAATTAACAAGCAATCAACAAAATTAGAGCGCTTTTAAACGAACGTTTTTCTTTTTATTACTCGCACTTATTGACAATCGTTAGAAACAAAAAGCTCTTGTTTCTTCATTTGTCTCTATAAATAACTCTAGACAACTAGTTATTGCAACGACAACAATTGCTTTCGAGCAATAATTAACTTCTATTATTATCTTTGAACAACAATTAGTTTTAATTGTTATCTTTGCATAGTTAGCTTCAACTACTAACTATAAATAATTAATTTTCGTTATTACTTTTAAGCAACAACTTAAATAGCAAATTGCTTTCGACTAAACGACTAACTACGCAAACGAAAGACAATATAAAAATTAAAACTTCGATTAGCATTTTAGTTAACTAAAACATATTTGTCAAAATTAATCTTAATAGAAGAACTTTACTTTTATTTTTTAAATAATTGATCAACTTCGAAGTATTATGCGTAACAAGATTAGATAAATTATTTTAAATCTTAACAAAGATTCTCTTTGTTAAAATTGCGTTAAACAACAAATTGATCGTTTTTATAAAAAAGAGTTTTCGATCGTTAATAGTAAATAATTGTCGATCAAGTTTAAAATTATAATTATTAAATTCTTTTATTTAGACGCTTTCGAAAGTTACAACGCAAGATTTATTATCTTTGTTTATAAAAAAACAATTTATCGCGAGATTTTTATTTTTATAAATTGAATAAACGACTATGTTTACATCGTCGACAAGATCGTTGTTTGCGAGAATTTTTTTTTTTGCTTTTAAAAATTAGCGATAACATAATATCTTAAAAAGATTAAAAATTTCAAAACGAAAAACTTTTTAAACAATGTTGTTAATTGATTTTATAAATAATTTTTAGACGCAATTTAAGATGCGAATTAGTAAAGCTCTAAATAAGCTAATATTGAAGTCTTTTATCGCGAAGAACGTTATAAACAATTGCGAAACAACTAGCTATTTTTAAAATGTCGTTCTCTACTTTTAATTAATCAAAATATTTAACTTGCAAAGTTAATTAACTTAAATTTGACAACAACTAGACTTAAAGCTTAAGGCAATAATAATTATGTCTACAACAATTATTATAATTTAAAATTTTATTAAGAAGTTTAAAGCAAAACGAAAGTTTTTTAAAATTATGTTTATTTAATAACAAACAAAACGTAACTTAAAAATTAATAAACGTAACAAAAATCTTAAGTCTAGTTAATTAATAGATTGTTAACTCTTCGCATTAATATAAATACGTGCAATTTATTTTTTACGCATGTCGTATTACAACGCTTATTAGAATTTCGTTAAATATTTATTTTGTTTTCTAGTGCAAAATTCTAGATATGTTGTTAATTAATATTAATCAATAATGTAATTGTCGCAATTTATGTCTTTATAACTTATATTGTCGTAGCTTAATTTAACAAAAGAATTGTCGACGTTTAAATGTTTGACAATTATTGTCTCTAATATTAAAACTCAAGTTAACAATAAAAATAAAAACAAATTCTTCTTTAAGATAGACAATCGACGCAATAATATTAAAAGAGATCAAAATTGCAATTTTTATCGAACTTAAAAATAATAATTAATCTATTAGTTATATAACTATTAACGACGTCTATATTAGCAAGAAAGCTATTTATCGTTTAAATACTAACAAGATTCTTATTAGCTCTATATTACTTTAACGTATTATATAACGTCTTTCGTTCTTAACTTTTATAATAAATAGTAGTTAAAGATCTCGACTTATTTTAGCGCAAAGTATGCTAACAAAAAGTTGTTTATTGAAGTTTTAGTCTATTATATTAAAAACAAACAATTAGTTAACAAAGAGCAAATTAATTGTATAAACCTTTTAATTATTTTAATTGACGTTTATTAAGTTGACACATATTATATTAATCTTAAAATTAACGTTATTTTAGATCGCTCAATTTGTTAAACTTGTTAACGTACTTTTTGTTTAAAAAATAAGTTATTTAAACATTTACAAAGTTGTTACAATCTTAATTGTCGAATAAAGAGAAATTACATCGAAGTCTTTTAGACAAATTCTAATTTAATAAATTTGAATTAAATTGTTAATAACTTAGATATAATCAAATTCGACGCAATAATTGTTGCTAACATCAAATTAACTTTTTGATTATATTATTATGCGACAATGCTTTTGAAATTTGTTTAACGTAACATTATATATTCTATTTGCGTTAATACAAAATGCACAATGTTCTTAATCGATCGCCAATTTTTGAACAAACTTATACTAGAATGTTTATTAAAAAAAATTAACGCTTTTATCTTAATGTGCGAAGTTAATATTAAGAAACATTTTATAAACAATTATTTACTTTTAGATATATACATTAAAGAACAAGTTAATAGTAAGAACGCAATAACTTATATTCGTTAAAAGATTTACGTAATAAATCATTTAAAAGTCAAGATACTTTTTAAGATAAACGTTATAATCTTAGAGCAAATAATAGTAAATCTAAATAGCAAAACGCTAATAGTTAACAATTGTTAAAAGCTAATAATTAATTTTAAAGTTATAGCGAAAAACAATATACAAGTTCGTAGAGTTTTAAAAGCAAGTCAAAAGACAATTGTTAATATTAATACAATTATTAAATTATTTATTTGTTCGCTACAATCTTTATTAGATAAAAACTATTTATTTGAGTTAAAGTTCATCGATGCATATACTTATATTGTCAATTTTAACATATCTTTTATTTATGTTTGCAACATCAATTTAATGTTAATAATTATTAATAAACATATTAATTTTAATCTTTTAATAAAGTATAAAGAGCAAGATTGTTATTAAATTAATGTCGAGAAACATCTATAAACAACAAAAAAAAAATACAAGTAAACATGTTAAAGAATAATTGTTAAATTATCTTGTTAAATAACGTTTATGCGTACGAATCTTTAGATAAAATTAGTTCTCTTTAAACGTTAATTATTAAGTTCGTCGATCTATAAATTAATAGTAAAAAGACGATCAATCTACTTAAGAACGATTAGATAATAGTTTCTTTTACAAAAAACTAAGATTTAATAAACGCTTTTCGTATTGTTTATAAAATTTATTTATTAAACGTTCAAAATAAACAAGTAATTAATAAGAAATTTAACAAACTTTATTAACAAAGCAAAATAAAATAATTAAGAAAGCTTATTTTTTTTAAGTTTCTAATGTTTGTCATCTAGCGTATTGTTAATAAACTAAATAAGTTTAAAAAAAAGTTACGAGTTGTAACAAATATTAAAGAACTTAATAAACTTGTTGTTACAAATAATTATTTTATTTTGATGCAAAGTAACGTTATTGTTTATATAAAAGATTGCAATCACATTAATTTAATAAATAATTTAACTTTTTTCTTCTAGTTTTTAGTAATTATAACGAATAAATATAAATTCTCTCTTATTAATTATTAAAAAAAAGAAGAATTACAAATAGTCGTTATAGAGTTTAAAAACTTTTTAGCGTATATATAGCGAATTATAAACGAATAATTGCGAGAATTTCAAAAATTTGTACGCGTTTATATCGACGACATTATAGTTTTTTTCAAAACATTTGTTTAGCATTTGAATTATTTTAATTAATTTTTTCTTAAATTTATTAAACTTCGAATTATTTTAAATTTAAAGAAAATTTTTTTAAACTATTTAAGCATTACATTGTTAAAATAGAAAATAAACGTTTTCGATTTATTTATAATTAAGAAGCGAATAGTTGTTGTTAAAACAATTAAATTTTTAAAAAATCTAAAAGCTCTTAAAATCTATCTTGATTTTTTTAACTATTAACAAAATAAGATTGCGTAATATGCACAAAAAGTTAATGTTCTTTAAAACAAAAAAATGCAATTACTAAAAAGAGCTTCAACTCTAAGCAATCAAAAACGCAAAACATATGTTAAAACAACACTTATCAAAAACTTATTAACGTTAAGAGAATTCTACGTTTAGCTTTAACGCGTTTTGACAATTTTTAACTTCTTAATTTATTTTAATAATAATTGACGTCTTTACATTAACTTAGATGCGACAAAGAAGCGCAACTTTAACGTTAAAATATATTACGTTAAAAGCGATTTAACATTAAATAATTTTAGAAAAGCGAACATTTAGCACATTTTGTTTTTGTCAAAGATGTTTATTATAATTAAATCTTATTATTGATTTATTAAATTAAAGATCGTTGCTTTGATTTAAACAATTAGAAAAACTCGACATTTTATTGAAGCTTCTAAATAATTTATTATAATCTATATAAATTACTTAACAACAACAAAAATTGTTAAATAAACTACTTTATCGTTTTTGTTAATCAACAAGTTGAACTTAAAATTAATTAAAGTTTCTTAGTATTTGTCGCAATTCACTTTAGACGTTCGTTATTATTCGAATAAACTTAACATTGTTTTAGACGCTCTATTAAGATTTGTCGCCTTAACGAAAAAGAAAAAGCTAGATAACAATTAAGATATATTTGACGACATTGACGCCTTTTATAACAAGACAAAAATAGTTGTTAAAATTAATTTTAAAACAAATGCTATAAATAGATTAATTAAACAAATAACTAAAAAGAAGAAAAATATTGTTGTATAAAATACAACGAATAAAGCGATTTCTTTTTATATTTATTTTATTAAGATAAGTATTAATTTTCGAATACGTTTTATTGATGTCTACAATCGCTTTATTAAATAAATCAAAATCTTAAAAACTTTGTAAAGAGCTTTTATGTCTTTTAAAATTTAATTTGCATTAAACGATGAACTTATTTATTTTATTAATTATGCGCAAAGAAAGCGTTTATATTTGTTTAAAAAATTCGAAAAAGAGATTTTCGAACAAACTTATAACAATAATTATTACGCAAATTTCTTAAAAATATACGAGACAATTACAACAAACTTTTATTTTTAAAAGTTAATTAAACAACTAAAGCAATATATAACTTATTGTTATTAATATAACATGTGTCAAATTAAGCAACATCAATTGTATAATACTCTTAATTTAATTATTAATCTTTTAGTATTCTTTTATATAGTAAGTTTCGACTTTATTCTAGCATTATTAAGTATGCAAAATATAAATTTTGCTATGTTTATTATTTGCAAATTCTTAAAAAAAATTATTATTTTTTCAAAAAAAACTATCTATATTGTAGAAAATTAAGCAACAATACTAATTAATAAACTCGCAAACTAAAGTATATTAAAAGCATTTATTTATAATTGCGATCGAAATTTTTTTTCTAAGTTTTAAAAAGCAATTTTTAAGAAACTTAAAATTAGCTTTCTAATCTTAATTGTTTATTATTCGCAAACAAATAATTAAAGCAAACAAATTAATTAAATAGTTAAAATTGCGTTTCGATATACAATAGCTAACAATTTGAGTCTTGATTAAGTTGTTTTTCTTTCTATATTAAAAACAAAGCTTAACAATCTTTTTAATTTATTAATTAAACTTTTGCTTAACGAACTTATTATAAGTTTTAAAATACAAGATTTAATGTCGCTATTAAAATTAAACAAACAAAGCGAAGATTAATTTAAGAAAAGAATAGTAAATGTTAACAAAACAAAAAATTTTATAATTTGAATTAATATAATTTTTAAATTTATCTACGATAAACATTATTAATCTTTATTTTTTAAAGTAGAAAACAAGACTTTTTTGCGATTGTATAAAAGATATAGCTTGTCGTTAATTAAATTGCTTAAGTTCGTTATTTAGTGCGTAGATTTATTTAAAATACTTGAAAAAAAAAGTAATTTAATTTATCGACTTGAATTGCTAAAAAATTAGAGAATTTATTTAATTATTTTTATAGCGAACTTGAAGTTCGCATTAATTAACATTGACTTTTACAATTATTTAGCACTAAATTATCTTAAATCGATCGAAAAATTTAACAAGAATTAACATTTATATAAGATCGAGACTTTAATTAATTATCGAATGCGCAAATATAAACGAGAAGAGCTTATTTCGAAATTTTTAGTTTAATAAAAAGAGTATAACTCAAAGTTTAATTATTAATATAATAAGAACTTGCTTAATAAAATTAAAGAGTTCGTTCAAATTTATAAAGATAAGCACAACATATTTATATCAAATATTATTCGTTGTTTCGATTCAATAAATAGTCAAGTTATCGCGAAAAAGAGAAATCAAGTCTTTTTATAAATTAGCAAGCAAAATAGCAATGCGTTATTCTCTTTATAGAATGACAAATAAGATAGTAATTTATTATTGCTTTTACGCTTTAGCAAACAAGACAATAATTATTTATTACAAGTTATTAAGCAAGACAATCTTCTTATTAAACGTCGACAAAATAAATCTCGCAAAATAAAGACAAATAATCTCGTTTAAATTTCGCGACTATGTTTAACTATATTAAAGACGTTAAATTTATGTCTTTTATATATATTGTTTTTACACGTTTAACAATTAGACTTAGATTTGAAGTTGCAATATAATGCGCTTTTATTTATTATTTATTTACTTAACGCAATTACAAATCTTATCTAACATTCTTTTTTTTATTAACGAACTTTAATTCTTTTTTATTTATTTTAGTTGTTAATTTACTACAATTATATTTTATATCTTTTAAAAATTTATTTAGTTTAAAAGTTAAAATTTCTTTTGCATCGTTCTTTATTAAAAAATTCGTAAATAACAAGCTAGTGTTTACTTTAAATTTTAATTATTAAACATTATTCGCAAATTTATTTTATTTAGTTGAAAAATCAAATATAATTAGCGAAGACAATAAGTTAATGCAAAAGAAGTTAAAGATTAGCAACAACTTTACAAAGATTAACAACAATAACAAAAACAACAATTGCTATATTGTTTATTAATTTAAGAGCGCTTATATAATCTCTCTACAATACAACAACGTCAAAATAATAAATATTAGACAAACAAATATTATATATTTTTTATAGTTTTTTTAAGACAATACTTAGATTCTCTATATAATCGATATTACGTTTATTATCGATTTAGAATATATTAAACAACAAGAGAACGTAAAGTATCTTGTGTTAAACACAAAAATATTTAAAACACTCTACGAAAAATTAATTAAAACAAAGAACAATTAATTTGTTTTTAATTAAATTAAAGACACTATTAATTTATTATTATTAAACATTGTCTTAATAAATAAGAAGTTAATTTGATTTAAAACGTATATAAATTTAAGTTGTTATAATATTTGTTACATAATCGTAGCGAGAATCTTTATCAAATTACGAACAAACACATAAAAGAGATCGTTTAATGCAAACGAAAATATATTAAATAATTATTTATTTTTGAGTTTTGTTATTGTAAACAATACGACTAATTAAATTTACGTCTACAAATAGCATGTCGCGTTTATCAAAAATATACTTAGTAGCAAACTTAATTTCGAAGCATATATTATCGATTTTTTTTTTTAATAATACGATCGAAATACGTTTGTAAAGACAATCGACAACTTATATTTTAAAATCAATAATATTTTATTAATAAAATTGAAATTTGTGAAAAAATACAAGTACGAGATATTGTCGAATTTTTTCTTAGTTATTTGTTACGTTTTCGAATAAATAAGAGTTAATAATTAAGATACAATTATTTTCTTCGTAGTCGAAGCTCTTTTTTAGTTATTTTTAAAAGTCGAAATGTCTACATATTCGTTTGCTCAAGTCGTTATCGAAGCGTTTAAATCGTTCGTTGTTGTCTTATTTAATTTAATGTTATTTATTATGTTCGACAACATAAAGCAAAGCTTTTTAAACAAACTATAAATTAAAAAGATTCTTGTCAAAGACAAAATATATAAAATTTTATTATTGTTATTTTTTGCAACTTCTACGAAGAGTATTTACAATATTGTTATCGCAAAAAAGATTAATAATTATTTAAATAATATAATTGACATACAAATTACGAAAGTTGCAAAAAAAAATGTTTAATAAGAAGCGATGTCGAAAACTATCGACATAACATTTGCGAACAACAATTAAATTAATTTAAAGATTATCTTGATTTAAATTTAAGACTTCGTTGACGAAGAAAGTAAAAAAAAAGATTGCGCTTTTGAGCGATTCTTAATACTACAACATCAAATAAAAGATATGCTTTCTTATTTGATCAAATTAATAAACGTCGATTTAAAGATCGTTTACAACAAAGCCTTTAACACAAGCTACAAAAAACGTTATTCGAAATTTCTCGAATCTTTGAATATTTTTGACAATTAAAAGATTAAAATACAAAAGCACGACAATCTTCAAACAAAACGCATTATAGTCGATAAAGATTAACGAATTAAGATTGACAATCAAATTAATTAGTAGATCAAGAATGTTCAACAAGATAAATAAGCTTAATGAAGAACGAACGTCCAACAAGAAGTTAAATCGATAAAAAGTACCATAGGCAAGAATAATTACTACGAAAGGATAGTTGGCGAGAGCGTCGTGAGCTTTTCGAAAGGGGGGCACTTGATGCGAGCATCGTCTAGTTAGTCGCCACCAATTAGGGTCCACATCAATTAGGGTCTATCTAGCTAGCATTCGTTTCTAGTTTGATTATAAATTATTATACTATACAATTAGTTGTCTTGCTTGCTTTGTGTTCACGACAATCGTCTTTCTTTTCGTATCACTATCTAAGAGAAAAACTCTCGTTTTCCCTCTACGAAACTATTTCCTATTGGGAAATTGTTATAACAAGAAATTGCCTACCCAATAGAAAACTGCCTGCTCGAAAGAGCTTCAAAGAAGAAAAAAACACATGCCAAACAAAATTATAACAATTTCTCTTGTTTTTTCTCAAGTTATCGTCCTCGATAACGATTGTACAAAAGTCGACAATTAAGACGAAAGTAATACGTCGTATTTTCGAAACATTCTTTAAAGACAACAAATAAAAATTTGATAATATGTTTAAAAAGAAATTCGACAATTAGAGCAAAAGTAATACGTCGTATTTTCGTTAATTAATTGAAAACATTCTTTAAGAATTTAATAATACGTCTAAAAAGAAATTCGACAACTAGAACGAAAATAATACGTCGTAAAAGAAAAAGAATTATTGTAGTATCGAAGTTCGACAAAATTTCTAAAACAATTAAAGCAAAAAAGAAAGTTATTTGTTTATAACTTCTTCAATAATGTAAGATTTTGCTATAAGAAAAGTCTTATATTTTGTTTCGTATTAATAGATTGTAACGTGCGACAATCAATTTGCAAATATAATAAAATTCGAGTTTTTTATCTTTGTTAAATTAATAAAAGTCAACGACAAATAATAATAAATAAGCGCTAATATTAATACGTTTACGAAATTCTTAATCGCATTTTATAATTTCTTTGCATTCTTTGTTTTCTTTTTGAAAAATTTAGTAGTAATGCTTATTTTAATTAGTAATTGCATACAAAGCAAATTCTTGCGTATATTAACATAATTGTTTACTAGAATCGCAATTATATAATTTGTTTTTAAAATTAAAAGCGTTAAAATTAAAATATTCTTTTTAAAAGACATTAAAATGTTGAACTTAATTAAGACAATTTTTTTCTTAATTTTCTTAACTTTTTTAACGTTTTTTCTCTTTAGATTGCAACTTTTGCGCTTATTGTTTTTTGTTTTATTCTTCGTCGCTTTTTTGGCTTTTGCTTTCTTTTTTGTTGCTTCTTTGTTAAATTTATCTTTAAAAAATACGTTATTTTTTTCGTTATTATTAAATTCTTGTCTTAAGACGAGATCTCTAAGAAAAATCGTTAATTTCGTAGATTTATCGACAACGATTTTATCACTCTTTTTAACAAAAATATTATGTTTATTTTTAACGCATTAAAGATTATTAATAAGCTAGATATTCTTATATATTACGACGTAATAATTTTTTTAAGTTAATAAATTTGTAAGCACAACTAAATTTTTATTATTTAACACATTGATTTTTATTGTTTCTTTGTTAATAAACGTTTTTCGCCAATATAGTTTTCGCGTAGCAATTTTGACGTTACAAATTTTGTAAAATTATTAATCAAATAGAATTGCGCAATTCTTCGAAGAATATTTGATAAAAAAGTTATTAAAATTAAGTTTAATCAATATCAATGCGTTATAAAAGAGAGAGCGCAATTTGTCGTCAACTAACATGTTTAATATTGCAAAATCGAAATTAGCGAAATTCTTGCAATCGAAATCTTCGAGATCAAAATCTAAAATTGTAAGATTAAATTCTAATAATATAATGCAAATGTAAAGAAAAAATAAAGAAATATTAAAAATCGCAATCGCAAAATTGTAAATTCTCTCAAGTATTAACACTAAGTTATTAGTAATTTTAATAAATAAAATGTTTTCGACAAACGCGCTAAAAAGAGCGCGTGTTATTAATAATTTTAGCAAACAACTTCTTGTTATTATTATATTGTAATACGCGAGAAAAAGTAAAATCGCGATTAATTTGAAGTCGTTGTGTTTATCAAATTGCTTAAAAACATTAATAGCAAGTGTTTCTCTTATAAATAGATAAAAGTTCTTGTTTACTTTTAATATTTTACGATCTTTTAGTTTCGTATTATATGTGTGCGTAATTAGTTAACGAAATAAAGAATTTTAAAACACTAGTTTTGCTAAAGCTTTTAAAGCAATTTCGTATTTTTTAAATAATGCGATTGCATTTACTTTTAGCAAAATAATAAATTCTTATTTAAGAGATTTTATTTTTATTTTTTTAAAATGCATTTAAAATAACAATTAAGCAAGATCTTTAAAATTGTTATTTTAATTAAAAATCTTAAATAAACTTAAACTCTAAAGATAAAAATACGTTAAATATTCTCTTTATATCTTAAGAACAAAATGCTCAAAATTAGTAAATTCGTCTTAATAATTAATTATTGACAAATTTGAAATAATAATTTTGATTCGCAAGTAAGCTACTAGAAAGAGCAAAAATTTCGCAATCGTTATTATATTATAAACGAACAACATTAGCAATATAGAAATCAATTTGTTTCGTTCGTCTTTGCATGTTTTAAGCAATTTCTTCAAAGTCTTAACTCTACTTTTTAAATATTTATTTTGTTCTATTAAATCAAAAATGCGTTAATAATCGTTTATAATTGTTTTCAAATAGCAATTCTTAATAATTGCACAATTTTATCAAGTAAATTTCTTCTTTATTAATAACAATAATTTAAGTCTATACTTATTAAAAATCAAAATAATAATTAATTTCTTTTTTAAATATAAGATTAAATTCGAAAAATTTAGAATTTGTAAAACTATTTTTTTTATCGTTTCAACAAAGATTTCTTAAAATTCGTCAAATTGCTAGTAGACTATATTAAGTAATCTATTTTTTAACAAACTTTTGTCGTAGTAAAATAAATAGCAAATTACGATAACTCTTATTAATATAATATTTTATTTTTAAAAAACTTTTAACGCTATTTTTAATTTTGTAGCAAACGTAGCAACTTTAATAATTATTAAATTTTGCGAATCGTCTTTTGAATCTAAATTTAAAATCGTGCGATTTCGAAGCTTTGTTACGTAGATTGTTTCAACATAAATTAGAGTATGTTCGTCGCACAATATTAAGTTATAAAGACGTCTTTTAAATTTATTTATTCGTTTCTTTTTTTTTATCGTCGTAATTTGCTTTAAGAATCGTTAAATTTGCGTTTTTTTTTCTAACAAATAATGTAATGTTATATTAAATGTTGCGAAAAACATTTTCTTAATAATTTTGTCAAAAGAAATATTATAATAGAAAGAGAATGTAATAATAAAAGAAAATAAATCAAATATTTTTAACGCTAGTTTTATAAACAAACAAATGCACATTTAATCTAATTTATTTATTGTCTTGACTTAAATATACTTTTTAAATTCTTTCGACTTAATACTCTTTAATAGATTGCGCATTATAGATATCAAAATAATCGCTAATAAAATCTTGTGCTTCAATTAAATTCGTCTTATTATATTATACATTGTAAGCAAAACTTTAATTCTTTCACTTAATAAAATATTAAACTATTTTCTTTTTACAAGAATCTCGTTTTCGTAACGTTATATATCTATTTAGTAATCGCTAAATCTTATAGTTGTTATTCGTATTTTTGTTTTTTTTTACTAAAAACGCATTCGCATCGATTTTCTTTGCGTATAAATCGCTCTTCTTTAGAACGAACTTCAACATAATAATAAAAACAATTAAATGTATTTTTTAATTCGAGAGTAACTTTAATTTAAAAGCGAAATAATCGTACACTTTTAAAATTTTAAACAATTTCGCTCTTTAATTAAAGAGTTTAGAATTTTTTAATTTTAAGATTTTGTATTTTGAATATAATTTTAAAAAAATCTTATCTTTTTTTCTTAAAAAGAGTAATTGATAATAACTATTATAGCGTAGCTTTATTTTCGCGTTTGCGAAAGTTATTAACGTCGCAATTTCGATTTAATTTCTTTTTTGTTTAACAACATAATTAGTGTTTTGTCAATAAAAATCGATTATAAACAATTCTTTACGAAGAACTTTCTTATAGATAAGTTTGTTTAGAAATTTTTTTATTAAGACATTCTTAAAATTGTTAAGAATGTCTCGAAGCTTAATCGCGAAACGTTTTTAATTTGTTTCGAAATTTGACGTAAAATAATATCGCAAAACTATTTTTATTATTTAATTAAATCGTTTCGATTAATTGTTAAATTGTAGATAATAAACGATAAAATAAAGTAAATCAATTCTTAAAAAATAAAATATCGCTCTTTATAAATTAGATAGAAATTTATTGTCTCTATTAAAAATAATACTTAAAGATAGATTTTAATTCGCAAAAGCGTTAATAAGCTTAATTGTTTATTTCTTAATTAAAAAAGTTATCTTTTTAGTTATCGTCGTAATTCGTTTAGAGAATTTGTCTGTTATTAACATAAAAGAATTGTAATCGTTTGATAACTTAGAAAGTGCAAAAATAAAATCGATAATAATAATATAAAATATTTTCAACTTTGTAATAATAAGCTTTAGCTATTTATATAAACGATATCTAGTTGTATTGTTAAGTTAATACAATAAGCAATATTTTAGATATCTTTTTAATCGCTTGATCAAATTCCTTATATAATAATTAACTATAATTCTATTATAGATGCGTAAGAATTCTTTGTGCGTCTATACATTATGCGATAGCTTAAAGATTTTCGCTTTTATAACTTTAGAAATGCACAATTTTAATTATTTATTCTTTTCGTCTTAAAAGTAAATAAATTCTTCTCTTAGCATAAATTGAATATCTTCTATTTTAGTTTCTTTTAACTTAATTGATTTATTTAATGTTGTCGACTCTTTTAAAGTAGCAATCTTTTTAAAATTCTTTAATATCGTCGAAGTTGTTAAAATTACAATAACAAATTGCTATTTTGCTATCTTTAACTTCGTTAATTTTCTCGTTGTATTTATATTAAACATCAAGATTATAGCTTAAGTTTCTATTAAAGCTAAAACTTTTGCCAAAATAATAATAACAAACTTTCGCTTTTTCGTTGTATTAAACATTAAGATTATAGCTTAAGTTTTTGTTAAAACTAAAATCTTTGCTAGAATAATAATAGCAAATTTTCGTCTTTTCGTTGTATTAAATATTAAGATTATAACTTAAGTTTTTGCTAAAACTAAAATTTTTGTCAAAATAATAACAACAAATTTTCGCTTCTTCAAAATTTGTTCTAGATTAACAAAATAGTTTTAAATCTTTCGTCAATTATTACAATTTGCGTTAACTAAAAAGTATTTCGTAGATCTTAAATTACTTTTTATCGATTTTGTAAATTTTTATAAAAATTTTCTTAAAAATTGAAATTATCTTAATTAAAGTTATATAATAAGCAACAATTTCGTCGAAAATTTCTTCGCTCTTAAGATTATTTTTAAGATAATTTTTTTAAGCAATTTAGAAAGAACATTTAAAACAATATTAAATTTTCTTGTTTTTCAACGTATATTAAGCGAAAACTAAAAAATATATTAAAAGATACAAATAAAACGCAAATTTATGCAATCTAAAGAAGAGAAAAACAATTTAATTTACTTTGCTATATTTATTGTCGCAAAGTAATCGATAAAAATTACGATTAATTTTTTCGACGTATAATTAAGCATATAACAAATTTTTTTTAGTATTTATACAAGAGCGACAACTTTTAGCTCTATTAATCAATATTTCTTTTTAAGGTTGTTTAATATTTTAAAAAGATATAAAATCGTTTAAATATTAATCGCCTAAAAGAAGTTTGTAACAATATTTTCTTTTACATAATAAATATAGATTTCGAATTTGTATTTTTTAAATTCGTCGATATCTATAAATATTTATCGCTTAGTATTATAATAATAAAGTATACTTTTCTTAATAAATTATTATTAAAGTATAGCAAAGCTTTAAAGTTTCGTATTAATAAATTTAACATTAATATTTTTACAATATTGTGTTCGCATCTTTTTATTTTTAACTAAAAATTTCTTTAGCAAAGTTATTTTAAAATTCTACAAAACTTTCGCTATTTGCGTATAGTAAACAATTTTTAATTGAAATTAATTTGTTATTTCTAAATAGATCTTTAAGTTCTTTAACGTTTTAAAAAAATTAAACTTCTTCAATGTAACAAGCTTTTTTTCAAAAATTTAAAGATCTAAATTGTCGACAAGCTATTCTAATAATATTACAAATAAATATTCGATATACGATTTTTTAAATTTTAAAGAGATTCTTATTTAAGAAAATAAAGCGAAAATAATTTTAAAATGTGTCAAATGCTTATTAATACTACGTGAAAAAATCACAATATTGTCGATATAATACTTGCAAAAATCGCAATAAGATTTAAGAAATTTGTTTATTTTATTTTGAACATACAATATTAATTCTTTGAAGCTTATAAGAGCGACGTTCGATTGCTTTTTTTTTTATAAAAGATAATTATAAAACAATCTTAATGCTTTTTTTAATTAGAAATTGATAAAACTAATTATTGTTATTTACGACAATAATATAAGAGCAATTTTGTAACTTAGTTATTATATCTTTTTGCAATAACAAAGAATACGAATTCGTAACACTAATAGCGTTTAAATTTCGAATATCTATTACTATTTTATCTTTTCAAATAAGCTTTTTGTTTAAGTCAATATATACAATTTTTTACACTACAAAGACAAGAAATTTAAAAAATATAAAATTTTCAAACTATTTTAGTCTTTTTTATGCATATATTTTGTCAAACTTTTTATTAATTAAAATCTTTAACTTTTAACTTAATAAATAAACTTTATGCGCTAATTTTGCGTCAACAATAATTTGTCAATCAATTACTATAGAGATCTTTATATGCTCTTTGGGAAAAAAATCTATTATATCGTCAATATTTTTTCAAATTCTTAAATAACGATTAACGATTTTAACATATTTTGCTACTTCGTCAAATAAATTATAGATAATAATGTCGTTTTTTAATTAAATTTTTATTTTCTTTAAGATAATCTCTTAAAAGAGACGTATTTTATTAAAGTTTAATTTCGACAAAATTAAATAATCTTTAAAGAGAGAAATTGTCGTAAAAAAGTAATTTTTCTTTTTGACAATATAACATTCTTTATTTTCGTATTTTATAATATGTTTAATACGACGACAATTATTTAGTTTCAACAAGAATTTTTTATCGTTATAAAAATTGATAAATTAAAAATTTGCGTTTATAAAATAAGTATACGTTCTTAATATTATAAGCTCGAAAAGAAAATTATACTTAAAAAGTTTATTTTTTTCTTTTAGAGTTATAGCAATCTTTGTTGTTAATCTCGCAAATATTATTTTTTTCTTCGCAATATAAATTGTTTGACAAATTCGAACGTTGTTTTTAATCTTTACTTCGCAAGATATTGCAATTTTTTCACAAAATTCGAATCTTAGTTTTTAACTTAATATATCTATAATAATTTATTTCGATTCTAAGATATTTATGCTTATAAGAAATTTCATTTTAAAATTATTTATTAAATAAATTTCGTAACAAATATAAGCAATTATTTTGTTGTTATTTTTGTTCTTGCTTTTCAAATAGACGTTTAGAAAGAATTACTTGTTCGAAATATATTTTGTCGCATCAATATCTTTTAATAGAATTAAAAAACATTTTTTAATCTTTATATTAAGTATTTTTGCTTTAACGAAAACGCAATTTATTATAAACATGTCGCAATTAAAATTTACGCAAAAGAGATTTGTTAAATTGTTAACGCTATATTTGATTATCGTTGTAACATAATGTTACGCTCTAAAAGTTATTTCGTTCTCTTTAAAAAATGTCGTTAAAAAGATTATTATTTTTTGCGCAATTATATTTAGTAAAGCTAGTTTTAAAAATTAATATTATCGAAAATTTTTAAAGATAAATTTTAAGCGCTTTTGTTAATTTTTTCTTTTGTACAATTGTACGTAAATATAAAGCTTATTTCTAAAATCAAAAGTATTTTGACATCGTTAATAAATTGATTTTTCGACAATGTTTTTTTATAAAGAGACATAATATATTACGTTAACAAAAAAATTATTAACATTTTTGTTATTCTTTTTGTTATTATTTTTCTTTTTATTGAAAATTTCGTTACGAAAATCAATTTTACGATTTCAAAAATGCGTCGCTTCAATATTCGTTAATGCGTAATCGTAATATGCTTTTGCTTCTTCTTTATCTTTTTAATCTTAATTTTCGTCTTAATTATTAAAATATAATTAAATTTGCTAATATATTATTTGCGAATCTAAGACTTAAGAAAAGAAATTTGCGTTATTTGTTTCGTAATAAGACAAAAATCTATCGCGTTCTCTTTTTACAATAAAAACTTTATTTAAATTGTATAATTTATTTTGATAGAAATTAATATTATTAACGATAATTATTAACAATTGTTTTGTCAAAAATAAAACAATCTTTTAATTTTGAATATTTTAAGCGTTTAATTAACTCGAATAAATTTAAGTTAAATTCGACTTAAATATATTTGCGTTTTGTTAATTCGCATAAGCTTCTATCTTATTATTAACGTAAAAAAAAATTTAGCTTTTTTCTTAATAGAAAAAACCTTGTTGCAAAGAAAAAAAATCTAATTGATAAAATAAGAAATTTTGCTAATACAAAGAAAAGTAAAATCTTTAATAATTTGAACAAAAGTCTTCTCGTTTTTGTTCGAAATAGCAATTGAAGAAAGAACAATTTATAAAAGTTCTTTTATTTATTTGTATTTACAAACAATTACAACAAAATTCGTTATAAACTTTTAATCTATTTTTCGATTTATTTAAAGATTAACTTTTTTTTTTTTTTTGTTTTTTATTTTTCTCTTAAGATAAAACAATACGTTGTTACATTTTCTTTTAATTCGTTATTAATTTGTTAAATTTCTAAACTAAAATATTTGTTATTAACGACAATATAATTATTTAAAACTCTAACAACAAGTAATTTTAAATTTAGATTGTCTTAATTAGATCTTTACTTAAATTTGTTTATATAATGTATAACTTTACATTTTGCATATATATGTACAATTCTTTTTCGTTCTACGAATTCTTTACGAAAAAAATTTCTTAATTTAGCTTATTTTGAATTGTTAACATAAAGATTTTAAATCGCTTCTTTAAACGACAAAAAATATATTCTAATTTATTAAGTAAAATTATTATTGCATCTTTCTTATTTTAAGTAAAATTATTTAATTATTAATACAATGCGTTATTTCGAAAGCATATAAATATATAATTTCTAATTTTCTCTTTCTTAATAATAATAACATAGTCGTCTACTTTGCGACAAAAAATATATATCTCTTAATAGATAATTTTCTTTTTAATAGTAACAATGTCGCTCTTGTTATAGAATTTCTTAAGATCTAAATAAAAATAGTCTAAATCGAAGACTTAAAACATAACGTTATTTTCTAAGATATTATTACTTGTTAATTCGAATAATCTCGAAGAACTTTATTGCTCTAAAAAGTTTTACTAATTAGCAAAATTAGTTAAGCTTAAAAGGTCGACAAGTAAAGACAATTTGCTCAACTAAACATTGTAGTTTATTAATGCTCTAATTATTGCCTAATTAATAAGCTCTTATACAACGAGATTGTTTAATAGATCTTCGTTTCTTGTTATAATTAACGTTATCGTTTATAATATATTTATTCAAATAAACAAAATATTTTTTTTTGATTGTTTTTAAACGTTTTATTTGTTTCTCGTTTCTTTTTCTTTAAAGCGTCGATAATGCGAACTTCGAAAAAGCTTAATTAAAAAGACGTTTACATAAAGAAAGATATAAACTTGTTTCAAAAATCGAAAAAAGTCTTCTATATAAATAAAATAAGAAAGATCGATAAAATAAATACAAAAAAACTAAACAAACATCAATTTCTTCTTAATATAAAAATATTGTTAACTTTTTAAAATTGTGTAACAATGCGTAAAGCTAAAGGCTTCAAACTCTATAAAATGCTTTTTTTCTTAAATAAATTCTTTAGCTTTCTCGTCTATAAAGAAGAAAAAAAACTAAAGTAAATCGAAATTTGTCAATAGATTTTTGTGTTTATCACAAAAGTCTTTATTGCTTTTATAAAAATCGATCGATTTACAACTTAATTTAATAAATAATAAAACAACTTAGTAGACTTTAAACGCTTATTAGTTTTGATCGTTGTATAGAAAGTTACTAGCTTAAAAGTATTGTTCAATACATTTTACAAAGTAGACAAAAATTTCTTAGATTGTTTTGACAAAGATTCGTTGATTTTAATCAAAAAATCGTTAAGTTTCTAAGCAAGTTTTATAATTTTCTTGAGCAATTTTGACAAAAACATTAGAATTGTTGGCGAAAAAAAGATACGAAATATTGATAAAAAAAATACAAAATATTAATAAGGTATTCTCTTTTTAGTAGGCAATTTTTGTAGTAAAAAAGTAGACTTTACGAAGTGATAAAGTAGACTTCTAAGAAGCAAAAATAATAATAAGATAATTCTCTTTAGTAACAAATTTTCTTATAAGTAAGAAAATATTTGATGTTGAAGCTATTAAATGGTGCAAAAACGCATTGAGCAAAGAACATTAATAATAAAAATCATAATTGTATTGCTAATTATCTAAGAGAAAAACTCTCGTTTTCCCTCTACGAGACTATTCTTTATTGGGAAATTGCCATGGCAAGAAATTGCTTGCCTGGCAAGAAACTGCTTGCCTAGAAGAGCTTCAAAGAAGGAAAGAACACATGCTAGGCATAATCATAACATTACTTTTATCGCATCTTTTTTACATATTTATTTTGACTTTATTTGTTATAACTTGTTTTGCTTAATAATGTTAAAAACTTTGTTAACAATAGTATTAACAATCTTAATTTTGTCTTTTGCTCTATTTAGAATTGCTAAAATCTCTCTTTATTAATTTTTTTTTGTTTTTTTGTTTTATTTAGTCTAAGATAATTTGTTAAACATTACGTAAATTAACAATGTTATAAAGAGCTTTGCTAAATAGATTATTTCGATTTGTGTTTATTGTCGACGCATTAATAATTAATTGTTAATATTAATACTTATAAAGTAAAATAATATATTAAGAAAAAAACAATTTACAATTAAGTTCGAAATTCTAAGATTATATTTTAAAATTGTATTAACAATAAAGTTTTGTTACAATTTTTATTGTTATTTTTGATTTAACAAACTAAAGTTTTGTAATCTTTAATTATATATTATTTAACAATCTTTTGCGTCGAACAATTGCTAAAAGAAGAAAATTTATTGCTAAATATTTTAATCTAGCTTTTACTTATTATTTCTTTATATTAAAAATAATTAAATAGCATACATATATTACAATCTTTTAAAGAATCAAATATTAAAAAGAAAGCTTATCGAAAAATTAAACAAAATTATTGTTTCCTTTAAAGTTGTTTTTGAAATTAAAATTGCACAAACGTAATTTTGATTCGCATTTAAATACTTTACAATAGAGTAATCTCGCAACTTGTAATATTTTACAATAGAGCAATTTCGCAATTTTTAACACTTTTTAATTAACAAATATTGACGAGATGTAAGCAACTATTAATACGACGCATATAATTAGCGCATATATAGTATTTATAAATATAATTATTCTAGTTATAACGCTTTATTTTATGCGAGTTATAAAGCTACTCTTAAATGTACTTACAAATATCGTTATATTGTTTTGCTTAAATAAGACTTATTTATTATTGTAATCGATTTTTATTCTAAATATTGTATATTGCTTTTAAATCTTTTAGCAAAATTATATTTTAATATTGACGTTTACTATTTATAGATAGTTTACACTATATATTATAGTGTTCGTCAATTGTTCGAAGCTATTGCATTATATTTTGTAGCGTTGTTTATAAATAATTAGAGTTTAGTCTAGAGTTTAATCTAGGGTTAGAATTTATTGAACACAAAACATAATTTTGCAAAGAAGATCTAAGCACTAAGACAATTAATTAGTTGCTTATAGATTACTTGATATATCAAAGAATATCTAGCATCTTTGTAGAGTATGTTTTAACTCGCACAAGACAGATAGAATTTTCAAATTTTAGAGTTATTTTAGAGTTATTAACTTATTGATCAATAGTAGAGTAGGCAACTGTTGTAAAGTTGAATTTATTTTTCGAGTTTTTTTTTTTTTTTTTTTTCCCCCTCAAATTTTTTTTTTTTTAAGAGACTTATACGGTAGTTTTTTACAAGAAAGTCGAAGATTGTAAACAACCCTAACATCAACCCTATTTTTATTATTTTGAATCTCGAACTTTGTGTTGTACAAGCTTGCAATAGAATCTTAATAACAATCTAGTTAGTACTACAAGTCGAAACAAACGATAAAATAAATTAAATAGTACAACATTCAACGTCAAGACTATCGAAGCTTGATGTTCCGCGCAGTCGAAATAAAAAACGGAAAACCGTTTTTCACTTTTCACTTTTCACTTTTCACTTTTCGAAAAAAAAAAATTCCCGGGGAAACCGAAAAATAGTTTTTTCCGGATGCCTCTTCTGGTCCGCCGTAGGTGCCGGCGAAGCGCAGCACGTGCTCGCGCGATAAGAAGTGGCGCTGGAAGTCACGTCAACCATTAAGTTATGCAACATTTGATCTCTCTGTCCAGCGTCCAACAATCTTCCATCCTGGCATCCATCGCAACGGGCTACGAAGTGATTGAGACCTGTAGACCTGTAGTGTGTACTGTGTCGGTTAATTTCTTCAATGTGAGTTGGTCCACCGCTTTTGCATCACGCCTACTGAGTTTAAATGCAGGCATAGATCGAAAACCCTAACGCCGTCAGCGGATAAGGAGAATACACCAGTCAGCCAGAAAGCGTCGAGGCTTTACGGAGGAGGCCCACAATCCATCGATCGTCTGGTACGACCGTTCAAATGTCCCGGTACCGCCAAGCCCACTCGTGCGTCCGAGAAGCCTGCCAGGAAGAAACGCAAGGTCAATTACGCTGGTGACGATGGGGACGTCGAAGATGGAGACAAGCCATGGTCGAACGAAGATCGACTGGCATTGGCCAACAGAGATGCGAACAAGTTTCCCGTCTTCAAGGTGAAAGATAAGGAGACTCTATTCCGTCAACGCTTCGCCGTACCGCTTGTCAACAAAAATGTGGCAAGCTACAATCCCAATCGACCCGCTCCTACGCTCGGTATGAGGACTGGCGCAGTCTTTGTGGCTAAACCTTTGCACGACCCTAGCGGCGAATTTGCTATCGTACTATACGATCCTACCATAGACGACAAACCGAAGAATGCTCAAGAAGTGGAGAAGAAAGCTGAGGAGGAGGACAAGCCGACGCTAGATGTACCAATCATGCATAGGAGTCTGGCCGATATACTAGGTCTGAAGAAGAAAGTGGACGATCATCCAAAGATTCCAGTGGTCATCGATCCACGACTGGCCAAGGTCCTCAGACCTCATCAGATTGAAGGTGTCAAGTTCTTGTATCGATGTACAACGGGGATGATAGACGAAAAGGCCAATGGCTGCATCATGGCAGATGAGATGGGGCTGGGAAAGACTTTGCAGTGCATTGCTCTGATGTGGACACTCCTCAAACAATCGCCTGAAGCTGGAAAGTCAACGATTCAGAAATGCGTCATTGCCTGTCCATCGAGTCTTGTCCGCAATTGGGCGAACGAGCTGGTCAAGTGGCTTGGAAAAGATGCAGTCACGCCTTTTGCAGTGGATGGGAAAGCTACCAAGGAAGAGCTGACCTCCCAGCTACGGCAATGGGCCATCGCCAGCGGTCGTGCAGTTGTACGGCCCGTGCTGATTGTATCCTATGAAACACTACGGCTTAATGTTGATGAACTCAAAAATACACCTATCGGACTTCTGCTCTGTGACGAAGGTCATCGTCTAAAGAATGGCGAAAGCCAAACATTTACTGCTCTGAATGGTCTGAATGTTGACCGTAGGGTCATCCTCTCCGGAACTCCAATCCAGAACGACTTGTCCGAGTACTTCTCCTTGCTCAACTTCGCCAACCCGAGTCTCCTGGGAACACGTCTGGATTTCCGCAAGAAATACGAACTTCCTATCCTCCGCGGCCGTGACGCCGCAGGTACAGATGCTGACCGCCAGAAAGGCGATGCGTGTCTTCGCGAGCTTCTCACCCTCGTCAACAAATTCATCATCCGCCGCACCAACGACATCCTCTCCAAATACCTGCCCGTCAAATATGAGCATGTCGTCTTCTGCAATCTTGCTCCCTTCCAGATGGACCTCTACAACTACTTTATCCAAAGCCCCGACATCAAATCCCTCCTCCGCGGCAAAGGCAGCCAGCCCCTGAAAGCAATCGGCATGCTCAAGAAACTCTGCAACCACCCCGACCTCCTCGACCTCTCCACCGACCTCCCCGGCAGCGAGCAATTCTTCCCCGACGACTACGTGCCCAAAGACGCCCGCGGCCGCGACCGCGACGTCAAACCGTGGTACTCCGGCAAGATGCAAGTCCTCGACCGCATGCTTGCCCGCATCCGACAAGACACCAACGACAAGATCGTCCTCATCAGCAACTACACCCAGACCCTCGACATCTTCGACAAGCTGTGCCGCTCGCGCGGCTACGGCTCCCTCCGCCTCGACGGCACCTTGAACGTCAGCAAGCGCCAGAAGCTTGTCGACAAGTTCAACGACCCCGAAGGCCCCGAGTTCGTCTTCCTCCTCAGCTCCAAAGCCGGCGGCTGCGGCCTTAACCTCATCGGCGCGAACCGCCTCGTGCTCTTCGATCCCGACTGGAATCCCGCCGCCGACCAGCAAGCGTTGGCGCGCGTCTGGCGTGACGGTCAGAAGAAGGACTGCTTCGTCTACCGCTTCATCGCCACGGGCACCATCGAGGAGAAGATCTTCCAGCGCCAGTCACACAAGCAGTCACTCTCGTCCTGCGTCGTCGATTCCGCAGAGGATGTGGAGCGCCATTTCACGCTGGATTCCCTGAGAGAGCTGTTCCAGTTTAAGCCCGGCACGACGAGCGATACGCACGACACCTTCAAGTGCAAGCGCTGCAAGCCGGACGGGAAACAATACATCAAGGCGCCGGCGATGCTGTATGGCGATACGAGCAGTTGGAATCATTTCGTGAATGATGGGGAGGCTGGGGCGTTGGGGAAGATTCAGGATTTGCTGTTGAGGCAGGAGACGGTGGATAGGATTGTTAGTGCGGTGTTTCAGTATATCAGCCATTAGCTGTTGTGATACTGGGACGAGATTATGGGTATGATTCAGCTTAGCGGGCGTTGCTATAGGACTTGTGGGATAATTGTTTCTTGGGGTTTGGAGCTTTGCAAGCGCTGTAGCATGAAATTGGCTGTCTATTAAAATGCTAGCTTACTAGTTTCGCTTTATGATCGCAATATGGATGCATATTCCAGTCCCCAAAGCCGGTGTTGACTTAGAAGCATGAATCTACGCTGTGCTTGATTGTGCAGTTGCTCTTCCCTCCAGACCATCGCACGACTTGAGATTGTAGCGCCTAGCAGGATGCGGTAAGAGACATGTCAGCACATTGAAGAAGCTGTGAGGTTATGTGGTATGTAGTGAGGATGTTCTGTTTCGAGAATGGGGATGAATGAGAATGTTATCTAAAGTATCTAGTGAAAGATTCGGGGTTAGGGAAGCACAACCATGTTGGCCTGGAGCCTTGAAAAACCGAGGCTGGCTGGAGGAGACTAAGGTACTTTAGATGGTCATCTGCTTGCTGTGCAAGACCGTAGTCGGAGCACAAATATGAAGCGGACTAATCTTTGAGAAGTGTTGAGCTCAATTTGTTTGGTTGATGAGAGCCATGTCGATAATCGAACGTGCCATGTGCTAATGTAGATTGAAGCCGTGTGGGACTTCCCAGCTCTCCGATCAATGATCGGTGGTGAGCCTTAGACCACCATCACACACACGCTACTTACTCGGGTCTTCACAGCTATGCCTAGTACACATGGCATAGTGAGAGCAATCGGCTACCAACTAACATCCTAATTTCCTTCTGATTCGGTGTCGGATTCATACTCCTCCGCGGCTTCCTTTAACAGGCCTATTGGCAAGTCGGACGGCCAGCACTGGCCTTCTTGCATATATCCTTTTAGCTGCCTCCTCTGCTGATATTTTTGTTCACCATGAAAGTACTCCTGGTAGTGGCAGAGACACCCTAAGCGCGAAACATATACGCATAGACCTTCTCTTCGAATATCATTGAAGATGCCATACCATGAGCCAATTAAAAGTCGGAAGTCCCGCAGCTTGATTTTCCTGAGGGTCGATGCATGTCGCTTGACGAAGGCGGAAATCGGAATACTTGAAGCTGAGAGGTTGGTAAGTCCTAACTTGCGGAGGCGCGGAAAATAGGCATTGGAAAAAAATACGTCGCAGTCATGACCATGCCAACAGCTGAGATCTAGGTGACCAGACAAGTTCAGAGTCTCGAGATTCGAAGCCGACTCCAGGAGCCTGATCCATCTTTTCATCGATGGCCTGTGATTGATGTCCTTGGTATATTCGTCCAACTCTGGCAATGGAAATTTGAGTATCTTTAGTTTGGCGAACGTGGTTTTGGCTGATAAGACTTCGCTACCCGATAGATTTACGTGACCAAGATTAGGGTTGCGTTTTCGATCGCAAAGCCACAGCAGTTCGATGTTTGCATTGCTCAAAGCAATAGCACGCATTATGATCAACATCTCCTCTGCGAACTCCTCGTCGCTGGGAGAGGTATAGTAAGTTGCTTGGCGATCTCCTGACAACAAGAGTAGGGTCCTTCGGTGGAAGTCGAGTAAGGTTGGTGGGAGAGAAGGTCTCTGTTGTTTGGTCATGTACCTCAATTCGTCCCCAAAGCAGCCAGCCTTCACATTCTTCAACGTCGAGAACTTGCCGAAAGCGTCTTGTAGTAGCGCTTGAACATGCGGTAGGAGTTCTGATTGCTTCTTGCGCATATCCGTGTAGTGCGTGTAGGCAAGGCCAAACCGTTCACTCGTCCACGAAACTCTGTCTAAATCCTGGGGATCAGAATAGACATCCCCGAGCGTAAGTCCAGCAACATGATCTTGGTAGTCAGATTCGTCATCAAAAGGGCTTTCTAGGGCGAAGTGTCTGGGAAAAACGCGGACCTCCCTGACGAAGTGTCGATAGTGCGCATGACTAGCGATTGCAGACATCCTTGCGAAACTTTCTGCAGTGATGAACACGAGAAGGTTCCTGAACAAATATGGGGTCGCTTGTTCAGCCAAGCGTTTGGAGCACAATCTCATAGCTTTCAGGTCCGCGTTAGGTCGACCAAGAGTGCTGGCGACCCCACAAGGCATCATCGGATAGGCGACCTCACCCAGAACGAGCCTGAAGATTTCCGTAGGGATTCGTTCCATTTCAGAAAGCTTGCTGGTACCGCGATCAGTCGTGGATAGTACTTGACCATCTCAATAAAATGTGAGATCTTCCGAGATGGTGATAGCCTTCTGCTTACGGTAGAACCTCCAAATTTCACATGCTCCCAAAATCGGGGTTAACACACGACGTGGGCCTACCTTCGACGCCCAGCTGCCTTGGTGAGTTGCAGCATTGTCAGAGATTCTGGTGGTTTCGATAGTGATGACAGTGGCAGACGAGGGCTGGCAAGAGTTATTTGAAAGTGAAGGTTGAGATAAGCGAGAGTGGCGGCTACCTCAATATTTGTGATTGTGCAGCGAAAATCCAGTCTAGCAGCACCATGAGCGAGCTAGATTGATCTTAAGGTCTTCCGTCGAGGTCATTGACCTCTAGCATAGTAGAGAAGTGTTACGCACAGCAGCTGGTGAGCATAAGACAATTACTCATTTGGACCAGGCGATCGGTCCATTTCGTCTGACTTCTAATTCAGCGGAACTGAGGATCAGGTGAGCTCGGTGTATTCATTTGGCACAGACCCAATAAGCAAGGGAGACCGTGCTTTCACGAGATGGAGGATTTTCAATTCACCCTATTTAGAGGTAAGAATGACCCTACTACCAGTGAATGCGGAGACGCCGAACGGTATGCTCGTAGCCAACTGTAAGAGACAATGATACAGGAATGCTAATATGAGGTGGAGTGTCAAGACCTGATATCCGTTGCAAAAGCTGGAAAAGAAGACAGTCCACCAACTCTCTTTACTATCAATCGGAAGAATCCGAGACCAGTCTCAAGATAAGCTGGGTCTTCTGCATTCGCCGACAGCCCAAGTAGGTTCCACTCTTTCGGCAACGGCGCAAGAGACTGCTGGCCCCGATATACTCGCATTGCGTCAATGCTGCTCCCACAGCTTGCCGCACTGTTCTGCAGTGCTCCGGATGTGATATCAATCTTCTTGGCACGTCGTCACCTGTGTGGACGCCTTTCTGTAAAAAACAGGGTGTAAATGCAGCCTCCGGCGCCCAAGGGCTTCGGGCGTTGTGATGTTCAGGGATATGAGACCCAGAACGCTTCATATGCGCACACCCTTGCTCCTCAATCCATTTACCATGCCCATGGCTTGTACACCAAGCCATTCTCCACTATCACGTAGAGCGCTCCCGAGACTGCTTGACTCCTCGAGCCTTCTCTCCAAGAAAGCCTCGGTCTCGACGAAGTCCGGAGACTTGTCTGTAGTCATGAATAGCTCAGTGCTAGCGTAAATGCCGCTAAGTGCAGCTCGCTTGGTATACCACGATGTATTGACACTGGTATCGCCGGCTTGGAAGAGTATCTCGTCGCACAAAAGTGCGAGCTCTCGAAGGGATGTGGAAAGATGGGACGGCATGGCCATGAGAGCAAGTGCCTGCAGATAATTAGGCCGTGCGCCGTGAATGTGATGAATAGGGCTTACCTCTTGCCATCGATTAATGATCGCTCTGTTAGCATGCAATCTTTTCAGGGCTAGGTCCTTGATGTTCGCAGCAACACCGTGGTCGTAATCTACACTTGGTCTGTTGCTATTGCCTAGGGCTAAGCGTTGAGTGACGAGGTGGTACTGTACAAGCGCGAAAGCGCCGGCAGGGAAAAGATTGACGGAGACGTCCCGGTAGCCGACGTCACGAGCACCACAGGCTAGAGCATCAATGGAGAAGCCTTGAGTGGGGATATGGGCGAGGCCGGCGGATAAGATGGCGTTCTCAGTTGGTGGGAAGGGTGGAGCTGTCTCATGCTCGTACGAATGGTACTGACGTCCAGTCCACGGGATGCGGGAGCAACGGGACCATATGAATGACTGGCTTAGACCATTTCGCAGATTTCGAGATACACTTGCCATTGAGCGAAGGAAGAGTGGTCAGCGTTGGAACTTTGAGTCCGAGGTTTCTTGGCGCCAAGCCCAATGCAGGTATACTACAAGGGTAAAGTATTTCTACAAGTGCAACGAGGACGGAGAGAACAGGATCACCAGCGAAAAACATGGATCCAACATTGAGACTAAAACGTAGTTTCCCAACATTGGCCAAGGTAACTTGGTTCATTACCCAGGGACAGACTGTGCAACGTGTTTGCGGTTTAGCGTAGAATTATCTAGTCTCTCGGGGTTGTGTCTACGGAGTAAGGTATAAGGACGAGAAGCGGCTGAGATGATGCAAGAGCGGAAGGAAGACTGCTGTATGCATGCTTCGTTCAGCCCTACTCCTACCTAGGTCTTTGATAGGAGGCCGACGGATTGAATGGTGATTGGTCATGACGACCTCTCTTCAATCACCGCCAGATGCAAGCCGGAGAGTAGAGTAGATCCAAAGGAATGACCTGCAGCGGCATGCTCGTAACGTGATTGATGGCTCTGCGGCAGCTACCACCTGTTCGGACCTCGATGCGCCCTACGGATCCTTCGAAAAGGCGGTCTCGACATGAAGGGGAGAGTATTGGATATCCTTGACTTTGAGCTCTTCGAACTCGTTCACGCTAATAGAGCGGTCACGCCGACCGTCCTTTCAGCCCTTTCAGCCCTTTCAGGTAGCTAATGGACAGGCTTCCGTGAGTGCAACGAACACATCTTATTGGCTCAATGCCAATTTCCATGAGACGTGGACCTTCGCCATCTGTGCCTGATGTGACAATCTTGCATCTCCGTTAGCTTTGAGGAAGCTATGGCACACCATAGGCCAGAAAGTGCATTAATTCATTTTCGCATTTTCACCACCATGTCAAAGCCGCTTTCCACGGTCGAATGAGGTCAAATTTTAGATCATGGCAGAATCACTATAGTGTCTATCAATTGACCGAGAGATTGTGTCAAATTT
>JAABUS010000552.1_pt1 | contig 94203 bp, 92 predicted proteins | sample 5560161 | NCBI WGS metagenome assembly JAABUS01 (sample SAMN10711885, study PRJNA513376) | rock metagenome | isolation source: Antarctica rocks | place: Antarctica: Victoria Land, Trio Nunatak nord | collected 2016-01-04
CAGACAACAATCATCTCCAAACATCTCACGTTTGTGTTTCTCGAGTGGGTACAATGGCCTCTCAAGACACTACAGTTGCAGCGAAAAGCCCTCTCAAAGGGTCTTGTCTTTGTCGAGCAATCCAATACGAAGTTACCGGCGATCCGACCAGACGTGCACTCTGCCACTGCGAAAGTTGTTCCAAAGCATCCGGGTCATCTTTCATGGCGAATTGGTGGTTTGGCAAAGACGTAAGCTGTGTCCCTTTGCCAGCACTGAAGAGCATGAGATTGCGCTTACAATAAATTAACTGAAACTACCTGTAGAGTTTGACCATCGTCCAAGACTCCGGTACTTTGCGCGCCTACAAAGACAATGCGGAGACTACCCGGTCCTTTTGTTATAAATGCGGCTCACCTCTTTTCATCACGAGTACGAATATCCGGGACACAACCGTTGTGATGAGTGGAACTCTTGACGATGCGCCTGATTTAAGTCCGAATGTGGAATTCTTCTGCAGGAATAAAGTCAAGTGGCTTGGTGAGGTTGAAGGCGCGCAGACGCATGAGGTTGGCCTTGAGGTTTGAGGTTAATAGCAAGCTGTGTTCCGCTCTCCTAAAACCGGGTGGGAACACTATACCAAGATATAGATGTCTTCGGAATCTCTGATGAAGCATTATTTCGAATCGACGAATCTAAAGCAATGATTGTTTTTTCATATAACTATTCTATGTCCTTCCCGTACACAGTGATTCAGCAAATTTTACACACCGTTGTTTCTGTTTCGCGATCGAGAAGTTCCCAAAATGCTCTCATTGGTGTGCTATCCCCCTAAAGCCTCACTTTGTCACACCAACTTGGCCCTGGCCAACTAAATGCAACTTACGTAGGTAAGCAAGGCAGCTAACCCAAAGGGGCTCAGTTGCATTTACTTGTCTGAGGTCCTGAGGCAATCTCGTGTATCCCAGCTGTTGCGTCATCCAGCTATAAGTACAGAACAAGAGTGTGTGGTAGAGCTGCACACCCTCAGGCTTTGGTTCTTTCATTCACAAACACTGGATGAAGTCACTTTGCAGAAGTAATATGTATCCCTCAAAATCCGATCTAGAAACCGGGTATTCTATAGTCTTGGACGAATAGAAAGCAATATTTTTGGAGGTGCCCCAACGCGATCTCGCACGTGTTTGCATTTTGTCTCAGGAAACGCCCGAAGCCTGATGGATATGCTGCGTGGCGGCGGCAAGCTTCGACGGAATCGACAGGTGCACATCGTGTGCATAGCGTGGGATCATTGTTCGTGTTTGGCTCCCCCAATCGTTCTTTTGGGTGGAATGGCTCGTGAGCTTTTGCTCTTCACCTCGGTCGCAGGGAGTGCGGCAAGGTATTAAAAACGATGTGGAAGGAAGACTCACATGTGAGCAACTACACGCTGAAGGCAACACATTATTGTGTTACTTACCAGGTTCTACGATACAGGCAAATGACAGTATGCTGAGCCTTGTCAGCATGAGGCTGAACTAATGAGTGGATGAAACGTTGGCAACATAGAGTTTCCGGGAAAGGACTTACTCCTGTTCAAGCCTTTGGCCGGTGACTTATTCATTGGCGCAGCGCAATCCCGAAGAAGAGATCGTAGATCGCATTCGGAGCTTTCGGAAGATATTCTGAAAGAGAGTAGCTGCGCTAGCGCTTTTTCTTGCTGTGAGTACCGTGGAGCAGGACAGCACAGGAAGCAGTGGAGACAATAACACCTTAATTTTGGTTTTCTACTCTCTTCCCTTGCTGCCAAAAGTCCACTAACAAAATTAAAAGTCTCTACCCTGATAGTAAAAGATCACACGCTGAAGACTACAAATACACGATCCACGGAGTTGAGTGGCTTTGGTTGTGTGGTAAATACTCTAGGTGGAAAATGGTCGACGTAGTGCAACGGTCAGACCAGCCATTTCACACTCACAGCATGTTCAGTGCAAGTGTTTATCTGGCAGCCTAACTGCCATGGTTCCTCATCCCGCCTCACTTCTCGACTCCAATGACCAAAGTTGGAACAAGAACAGGGATAAAGCTCGTGATACGTATTCTATAGAAAACTCGAATATGATTGAGGCATTCATTACGGACTGCGCTAGTGACACAATCCGCGGAAGCGGCTCGGAGGCCGCCTCGTTAAATATCACTTCTACGTGTCTACCTATCTCTTCGCAGCTTATATAGCTCCTACCTTAAACTGACCTCATTAACCACTACACGGTGACTCGTCAACGTTGCTAATGAAGGGTTTGAGCCGGAGAGGCTTCAACGCAGAGTTAGAGCGTGATCTGAGCACAAGGTAATCGTTGATTGCCGGCGTTCACCTGCCTTCAAGGGCGCTAGGCAGGCCAGATCAGCGGACTTGCGATAGCAACCTTGCTTATGTGACTTGTCAAGGGGTGATATTGGTGGCGTTATCAAACCGTCTTCTATACGGCCTATCTTCGTAATCTATCACTTCGGTATTTGAAAAGTTGGCATCTGATAGGACCAGATTCGGGGGCTGACCTTGTTTGAGATATGCACGTTTGCCTGCGGAGAATTTATCAAGGCAAATCAACATATGCACGGAAAACAGGGAACCAAATCACAAGAACGTCTGGTTGCTCAAGGGGCACGGTTTCCGAAAGCCACCCTCGTATGATCTTTCCTCGACCACAATGCCCCCGACCGACTGGAATTGGCTTTTGTGGTGGGATGAAGAGGATGAGATGGTGATGGTTGCAGTAAGAAAAGGCCATACCCGGATCCTGGATCAAGATCGGCGGACAGCTCTCTCGCCAGAACCTGCTGTGCTTTGAGCTACGGCGCAAAGAACGCAGCCTTGTAGATTCGGGTGCTTCGGTCAACTCTTAGGCTGCTGGCTTCTACCAAATTATATAGCCTTCCGACATGCTCCTTTTTCCGATCATGAAGTGTCCTCATCAAGCCAGATCCTGGGGACTGTCGCTGACTTTTTTGCCTCGTCCGCAACTGCTTCTCAATCAAGAACGTGTGCAGGGTTGCTCAGATACGGCGAAGGTGTGCGCAATTAATTCCTCGCCAATAGGAAGCTAAACATCGACGCCGATGGGCATTCTGTAACGCCAGGATCAGCCTCGTACTGTCAGTCTATGAGGGTCAGAAGGAGTATGTGCATGTGTATATATTGATTCAACGAAACGACGCAATTAGGCATCTTTTGCACACACAGAACGTTGGGATGGTCAGACAGTCCGATCCAATAGAGAAACGATATTCTACGTTTAGCTTTCGGTCCTAGAAGAGCTGATGATAGCTCCTATACAGCTGCACGTTCTGGATCAATGCAGTAAGAATGCGATTACACAGTTGTAACAATGAAAGACGTAACATTGTCTGAATGTTTCATAATTGCCTTTGACTTTAGATTAAACAATTTAATAATAGTGTGACCGTTCACCGTTGGGTTGGGCTGGAAGTCACTTTTCGAAACCCCACCCACCCATGTAGAACCTCCATTGGTTTGGGTCCAGTTAGAAGTTACAAGAGTAAGGTACCTACCTAAGGTACGAGGCCCTGGTCAAAATTCTCCCGCACCCTCCGCAACACACCAAAATTGCATTGACTTGTAAAAATCATAACGCTTTCGAATGTTTTCTGAAAATTACAAAATTCACACCTATAGTTGAGTAACTTCTTGATCGCATCATAAACTAGTTTTTGTCGAAAACAGACATCTGTAGCGTTTGCTGTTGCGCAGGAAGTCCATCGACTTTCGAGTTTTTAATGTTCGCTTACTAAGGGGTGCGGGAGAATTTTGAAAGCCTCGTACTCTTATAACTTCTAGATTGGGTCCTAGGTAGGACCCAATGGTCACACAACTAACCAAGGTAGCTCCATCACGCTCCTACCTGTGCGACCGTCTCAAAATCAAATCTCCGAGTCAGCACGTGACGTACTGCCTCTAAGAGCGAAGTGGAGGGTTCATCAATCATCATCCAAAACCAAAACCAATAACAATCGTAATGATCTTACAGAGTCCCTGAGCCCCTTCACATCCCAGTTCCCTTCATGCTATCCGGGGGCTGAAGAGACGTCTAGACGTGCCAAAACTTCGTCAGCCAAGGTATCCCTTCAGCTGGCAGTCCGTGTGCCACCAGGATAATCGGCCACCTTCCTATGAAGGTATGGATGTGAAACATCTGGTTGAGCGTCATCATGGTTCGTGGCTTATATAGGTATCAAGCATATATTCAGTAGCTATGGTGCCCGAACATCCTGGTGGCTGCTTCATCACCCGCTGAAGGGATACTTCAAGAGGCTGTCCCTTCGTCCAGTGCCTCGAGACTTTTAGCAGCACACGGCTCCCATCATTCAAATCACGGATTCACCAACCCACAGCTACTCATCGCTTCGATATGTCGAAGCTATGCCAATTCGCTGTAGCCTTGTGTGCGCTATCGCCTGTTGTATTATCCCAAAGGAATTGCTATTATCCTGGGGGTCAACTCTCAGTACCGGACACCGCGTGTCAGCCCCACGCGGCTCACAGTATGTGTTGCAACCCCAACGACGATTGCCTGTCCAACGGTCTTTGCTATGTAACAGCCGTTAATCGTCTCTCTCGAGGTGTTCGTCGAGACCTTTCTACGTGGTTCAACCAGTCGAAGCTGACTGCAGCAGAGTTGCACCGACTCATCATGGAGCCCCGGATCGTGCACAGATATCTGCACCGGCTTTGATTCCTTGGGGCACGCCGACGGTGAGGTTGAAGGATTAAAACTAGTTTCCTGTACGCTGATATATCTCATCAGCGCCGGATGGATGGTCGAATGTTCTACCTTGCGCAAACACTTCTTTACCTCAGTTCTTTTACTGCACCGGCTCGAATACTGCTCAATGCGCGGGCCCGAAAACGTTCAACATACCCAGGGGGTTCATCAATGACCTTCGGAACGAGACCCTAAGCTCAAACTCCTCGCAATCGAATTCGACCATGGGGTGCGGCAGCTCAGATTCCACAAATTCCACAAACAGCAGCACGAGTCATAATACATGTCCTTCGCCCGCCAGCGCAGAAGCAGCCATAGGTGCTGGCATCGGGATTCCTCTCGCTTTAGTTCTAGCCGCGACTCTCGTATTGTTCCTTCGGGAAAGGCGACTACGGAGAGAAGAAGTCAAAGGTGGGTTAGCCATTCAAACGGAACGAGTTCGACACCACGACTGATGACCGTTCAGCTTTGATAAAGCAACAGTACGAGATGAAACCGGCACCCGTCCGAACCAATTTTCGAGGGGAGCTTTATGAGGTTGATGCGAGAACTAAGCCTAATGTTTTTGAGGTGCCTGCTCATAGTAGGTAGATGGTATCCTTGTGCACTTTTGCTGAGATGTACGAGGTTGGGAATAGGGATGGCACATGCATGAGGGGTAGGAACATTCCATGCTGGGAATTTTGAGGTGAATCCCTATTGAGCGTTGTTTGTGGAGCGACTTCACAATAGGTTATAGAAGAATCGGATCTCATGACCACTAACACTGGCTTCCCCATCTCCCACCCCCCTCTCCTTCACCCTCTCACCCTCTCACCCATCCCCACTTTCTTCCCCACCTCCATTCCAAACCTGCCCACCTCCTCATACTAAACCGATCTCTCGAGTTCAATCTTCGTTGTCCGTAGGCCCGGGGGGAAGAGTAAAAGGTGTCTGGAGGGGGGCACAGGAAAAGGGCCGCGAAGGGGGATACCCATGAGAATTCGCGGGGGACGAAGGGAAGAAGGACAGAGAACAAGGACAGCCGTGCTTCCAAAACGACTGTCACACAAGCAAAACCCGGAAAATGAGGAAAACAAGTTTCGCAGACCATCAACTTGAGCCAACGAGATATAAAAAAACCATCGAGAAGCTCTCCCACTCTTGGGAACCCCTTACTCTATATATCGCAACAACCAAGCCACTCTTACTCGCATAGCTGTCTATGCTTGGAAATAGAGAAAAGAGCGCAGGGAAATTTCTGAAGGCTCAAAAGGTCATACTCGAGGACAGAAAAAGTAGACATATGAAGATTGCATGGCTGAAAAGGAGGATGGGGAACGTTTTCTCTCGCTCATTCCAGAGGGGAAATCCTCTTCACACGTACAAAAAACTACTTCATTTCAACCATCGTTAACGGAGATCCTCGAACCCCATAACAAACGACCCCCAAGCAACCATCCATTCCTCTAAGATTCTCATATTATCATACACCTCATCTCCACCTCGTTTGAAATATTTCTATAGTAAGTACTCCGTCGAAGCATGGGGATCGGCAGTTCATAAACCGGCGAGCCGGAGTCATCTTCTGCATCATCTCATTGGAGAAACGCTTCAAGAAGCAAGGCTTTGCTGTTAACTTGACCGTCTTGATCAAAGATAGTATTCAGCTGCGCCTAATTACACGATCGAACAGCTGATCTCGTTCCGTTGATGAGAAATTTTCTCTGTTTAGATTCTTGGAAGTTGAGCATTTCTCGATAATCTGTATTACTTGAAATTCCTCATCACTTTTTAAACATCATCAATGTGGTTTGCATTGAGTAAGTACAGAATTTCTGACGGCCAACGCCAGTGTTCTTTGTACTGTTTTTGAATAAATGCTTTGGGAATATTGAGTGAAAGAGAGAGTAACGGCAATGCCTGCCAAATTCAAATGTTATTCTACCTCATGCTGAGATCAACGATTTCAACGTTCCCCGAAGCGTCATACAGGGCCGCCCGATTTTCCTCCTTGGAGACCCAGGTACTTAATTGGAGCGCGGAATGAAAGGTCGTGAGCTAATGTTCGCTAGCGTGTCGACCGCTGAGAGTCATCGTTGCAGGATGCGGTATATCGGGTATTCAAGATGGCAATACAGGATTTCAAAAGAGCAGCCGGAACGCTGAATCGATCACGTACGACAAGAACATATATATATAGATTCCGGGGGTGCTTGGATAGAAAAACCCGGTATTCGGGGTGTGGGCGTGGGGTGTGCATATTCCTACTCACGCGTACTTTGTTCAATTTTCGCCTTTGCACCTTTGGCCCTAACCCTAAGTGCCTATCCGCAAAAGACACATATGGGGCGCTACATATATCGCGAGCACTTTTCCCCCTCAATTCCCGCCAACCCAAGATCATGCGCTTAATTTGCGTGCCAAGTACAAATCGGGTCAGCCAACGAAAGGTTCTTTTTGAATCTCCCGCAATGCGTTTTTTCCGAGAATAACCGGATTACTAAAAAGCGAGAAGTGGGTGGGGGCAAAAAAGATGGGGAATTGGGAAGGGTGAAAAGTTCGAACGAAAGTAAAGCAAAGCTCGATGGTGTTTTTGGGAGAGACGTGTGATGGATCTACTGGCGACGGTCTTCCCCTAAGGTATGTTTACAGGAAGTTTCTTTAGAAACAAGGACAAGTAAGTGGCCAGAAAGACCAAAGGGGTTTTAACAGAAATTCCAAAGAGTAGAATGCCGCCGATTTCTGCCTCCCTGCGTACCCAGCTAGTAGCTTTCACAAGACCACATCAAAAACCCTTACTTAATCCCCTTTCGTATTTTCGAAAACAAAAACCGATCATATTCAACAAGGCAATGGAATTAAAAAAGCGGGGGGACGGTGTGAAAACTTCGGGATTTTTGACGGAAGGATACGAACTGGACTGAATCATGGATAGTAGTTCAATTTTGGATACACAACAGCGAATCGAACACGATAGAAGTGAGCGTTGAATGAAAAAAAAATTAAAAGGGCAGTCTTCAGAGTTCGGTCGATGAGAGTTAGGACGATGGGAGAGGGAGGAGAGACGCTGCGGTGGGTGTTGAATGGCGCGGGGGCGGAGACTGTGTGTATATGTATGTATGGTAGCTCGAAGGAATGAATCAGTTAATAAATTAAATCGCTGTTTTCTCAAACGAAATCTGGCGGCGTTGAAAGAGGGTCGGAATGGAATTGATGTTTTTTTTTCTATATAAAGAATAATTGCTGCGATGGAGGGATGAATGATGAGGGGGGAAGTGGTATGGAGTGCGTGATGTGTGGGTCGCGCGAGGGAAGATGGTGGGTGTTTGGGAGAGAAAAAAGTGCATGAGGTACGTAGGTGATTTGAAATAGGTAAGGGAGACGGGAAGCGAGGGAGAAGCAAGGAGCGAGTAATGGGCTTTCGTACTAATCTACAGTTGTCTTGCTTTTTCAAACCAGCGAAACTAGAATACACGGTAATCTCTAACGATCGCCTGCTTTGCTCCTACACTTCCGCGAACGCTGAGATGCCAACCGAGTAGACCCTAGTTGGCAGGAACCCAGCGCACCTCCCAAAGACCCCTGTAGCTGTGCGAAGTAAACGCCGTTTGGACATCGACCTGGGTGTTTTGATTAGCAAGAACTTGCTGGTTAAAAAGGGGCAGGAGAAAAGTTCTCGTCAAGAACCGACCTGAAAGTGCGGGCTCGCCTTGCGGAACACCGCCCTCCACTCCTCTTCGGTTCGCTGCTTGGTATTGTGCATTGTCATCACGGTGACATCGCGCCGGCGATATGCTTTTTCAATGTGCGGCTCAAAGGTTCCTCGGGCAGGGGAGATGCCGTCATTGACGAGGACGGTGGCGTGTTGCGATTTTTCCATGACGGGGATAAAGGTTTGCAACAGCTTGACGCAGTCTTCGTCGGACCAGTTCCAGAGGACGTTTCGCAAAACGTACGCGAGGACATGATCGGCGGCTTCGATGGGTTGCTCTTGGAGCATGTCGCGTTGGTTGAATTTGATCCGTTGTTGCAACTCTGGCGTTAGGGCTTCCTTGCCCTGAGTGAGTAGGGTCGTAGAAATGTCCTGGACTTCAAAAGAGAGATCGGGGAATTGCTCGGCGAGGAAGCTTGAGATGTGTCCGTTTCCGCCGCCAACGTCTACGACCAGGTTGCGGTCCGCCTGCTTGTTGCTCTTGAACCAGTCGCAGAAAAGCGCGTTTCCGGGGTCGAGTGCTATTCGTGGAAGTAGTTTCAGTAGCTGCGAGATTACTTCAAGAACATATCCTCCATCTAGACTCACATTGTGCGACGCCCTCCATTGCCATATCGAATCGCGCAGACTTTTCGGGATGCGTCTTGTACCAGTCATAGAGCGAAGAACCCCAGCTAAATGTGTGTGAGCACGTCTGGTAATGCATCCCAAAGGAAAATTCATAGACTCACGCATGCTTGAAAGCGGATTGTCCGGTCCGGTAATCATTGGCCTTCTTCTTCAAGGAGTCTGCCAGATGTGCGCTTGCAACCCGGGTCTCAAACAGCCTGGTAACGTCAGTATATGATTCGGCCAGCTCCTTGCCAACCAAAGCTCGGAGGAGGATCCGCACTGAAATCCAATAAAGGCCTTGAACTTGTCGTCCTTCACCAACGCTTCGGATATAGCCGTATGGCGGAATACGCCTTCCTCCACTTCTTCCAAGATTTGTTCGCAAGCGGTCAGTCGTAGTATACGCAGGAGCTTGTTCTCGGGAATGCCCGACTGCTCCGCCAGCTTGGATACAGTAGCTTGTCCGTCCACGGGAATTTTCTCGAGAATGTTGAATTCAAGAACGGTATAGAGAGCACCGTATTCCCAATTCGAGGACACGTATTCATGCAGAAATCCGCGAGGGCCTTGAAGCAGTTTCGTAAGTTGCTTGGTCAAGCCGAAAATGCTGGTTTTGGTTGTAGCAATCTCTTCGGCGTGCGACGACCACAGCTCCGTGGAAGCGCCGACGGCAAGGGAAGGTTCTGCCATGGAGTTTTGCTTCAAGTGTTTGACCAAGATGTAGGTTTGGCCAAAGATCTCCTCCGCTAGGGCAAGCATGGTAGCGGGATCAGATGATTGGGTCATTGTGGTGTTAGGCCTTCTATGTTATCCTTCTGCTTCTGCTGGTCTTGTTGAATGAAAACTGCTGGCGAAATGGAGTTATATCGGAGCTCTTCTCTCTGATGAAGATGTCAAGGAACAGCATCTTGTTGACCTTAACCACCCACCACCGGAGTGGTTGCATCATCCCTCTCTCGCCTCCGGATTTCCGCAAGGCTGGCCACGCGAGTTCGGGTTCCGAGCATATGGGAGGGTTATCTGCAGGATGCAGGGCATGCTGGTATGCTGCAGGGCATACTGCTATACGATTGATGAATGGCCAGGAATGGCCTGCTCTTTGGTTGCTTGGGTCCACGAGGTTGCATGCATATGCATATTCGCCCCCATTCTTGGACTGCCGGACTGGACTTGGCGGACTCATTCTAGAGTGACTACATGTCATTAAGGCGTGTCAAGCGGTGAAGCTATCAAGCATGTTACGACGTATCAGCCATCTTACCTGTACTATCATGTTACGGTGTAAGATTCCCACGGGAAGCGGGATGAAGGATGAGAGGTGACGGGAAGGGTTGGAGGCTTCGAAACGGGAGACGTCGGGGGCCAAGCCAAGATAAGAACAGCGGCGAGTGGCTCTGAAGAGACGGGCGTATGTACGGAGTACCGTGGTACGAGAATACCTACTAATGTAGTATCCGTACCCCGCCCTAAGCTCGTCTTCTAAGCGAAGGATGAGCTTAGGGCGGAGTACGGATACTAGCAAGTACTAGCACCTTACCTACCTAGGTACCTACGGTGGTACCAGGTAGAAAAGAGACTGGCGCTAATAGGAAGCCAAACCCTGGTCGACACTAGTGCGCTGACTTGCATGATGCCACGTGTGGCCAATTCCTTGTTTAACGGTGGGAGTCCGCAAACCCTAAGTCCCCTCACGGGCCATACGAGATCCCCCGACCGCATCTTCCCACCGCTGTCAACCACTTTGGTCACCCAATGACCGAGGCTTTGCCCTGGGGCCGTGCTGCCTTATCGTGCACGTCGATAGGTAAGATACGGTCCTCCTCGAGTAAACTTACCTTAGGCATGATGACGCTATACGGCTAGGTGGACGCTAGTTGTGCTTTTGCGGCTCTCCTAAAACGTGCTGGCATTGCTACGGACGTACTAGTAGTTAATACCAACCACTTTCCCTTACGCTCGAACTAAATGATATTTGTTCCAACCATGTCGAGCTACCCAAGCTGTTAAGCGTGATTGGATACATCACCAGAGCTCCCGTTGGACACTCTTACTTACCTTAATCTCTGAGGGCTCCGGGTACTGCCTGGATCGAAGCAAGTAAGTAGATCCTGTCGTCTACGCCGGCTGCAGAACGTTGCCGACCACAAGCTGAATCAGTCTTACCCCGTATAGTTACATTACCGTCACAGCACCTTGCTGTTCCCAGAGGCCTGCGTGCGCCTCCAAGCCTAGAGCTATGTATGGTATATAGTGATTATCTAGCATTGGGGCCAATTCACCAACCGCCAAGAGTGCTGAGTCCAGTACCTTGTTGATCGCTGCTCTCTCTGATACCACTCCGTTGATGCCTTCCCAATCTCCTCTGTATTTACGTTCTAACACCCCCTCTTTGCTTGAATGTAAGGTATTTGGAATTCTTCATATTCCGTGAAAGCTTCAGCCATCGAGCCCGAAGCCAACACTGGGTTGACGCCTGCGAATATGGCATCTTCCGAACGAGCGGTATGCACATTTATATCATTTATCGATCAAAGCTCACATGGGCTTTGCATATCGCATTGCCTTTCTCATCCTTGGTCTCAGCTGACAGCCGTTGAATAGGCCCAATCATGGTCCCATCTCGATAGAGCTTGTACCCATTGTCGCGAGAGAAAAATTCGTTGTGGACGTGAGAGACCGCAATGTGCGAATTGCAACCGCGATGGCGTGGAGTGCGAGTTTTCTACCCCTGGAAAAAGGGTAAATCACATCAAGCTATTGTAAGCTTAATTCGACCCCACCAGTCACTTTCACTGTGGTCTTCCTCGACTCAAAGCACTTCATCAGAAGTGTTACTGGTCTGACATAGATCTTTCATTAGATGTAACAACATTGGCGGTCTCGAGGATCGCTTAGGGAGTATCGAAAGAAAGCTTTCATGCTTCATGGCTTCTCTCAAGATGCCTAACCGTCAAAGATCGTTCATTGATGTAGCGACGGACGAAGGGTCTCCATCCACTTCTTCGGCAGATGACCAGCTCGCCGAGGATACTCCATCCCTACCACCAACGGGTTGCCACATAGTCCGCAGTCAAGCGGATCTTGTAGATCGATATCATGGTCCTTGCACTTTGTTTACCCTCTGCACTGAATTCCGTGATACTCTACTAGCGGAACAACAAACACAAAGCTCGCCTCTAGCCGAGGATGAACCTCAACAGAGTAAATTGCAAGATAAAATTGTCAACAATGAGGCACTCAGCGAACTGCTCGCTCGTATGTGTCTTGAGGCCGGTATTGAAGAGTCTTTCGATCTTCCGTCAAATCATTACCCCATCCGGCTTCCTCCTAAGAAATTCCTCCTGATGGTCCAAAGCCAATTCTTCCAGCAGGCGAACATCGCTATAGATATATTTGTTCAATCTTCTTTTTGGTCGAACGTGGAACGAATCTATAGTCGCACTTTCGCGCCTGCTGACGAAGCTTGGGCTATCTGTTTCAACTCCATCATCCTTCTCGTCCTTGGGTCAGAAGTTTCAACTCAAGGTAGTGATCCGCTAGTTGGGTCGCAATTCGCCCTACCATTCCTCTCAACTGTGCGTGCGGCTCTCAGCAATCCTCGTATATTGATGGCGCCGAGACTGATTAACGTCCAAGCCTTGGCACTCCTGGTGAGCATTCTTGATGACCGATACATCGGTTCGCTGCGATGGCCACTAACTTTTGGAAAAGAGCATTGCTGCCCAACAGTATTATCCACCTGGTTTTGCAGAGTCGATCTTTGCGCAAGCTTGCGTGCTTGCTAGAACGATGGGTCTCCACCAATCCCACGCTGCATCCGATGGCGTCGGCCCCGAGGAAGCGCAAGAACGCTTCAAGGTTTTCACGTCGTTATATGTTCGAGACAAAAGCTTTTCAATCTCTCGTGGGTCTATTTGCTGGCTACCTAGCTTCGATTGCATTTTCTCACCAGAGCTCGGCCAACTTGCTTCTGCCGATTCAAACTGGTCAGCCCGATTCCAGCTCGCCAGGCTTCAAGAAGAGATCTACCGATTGTTCCACTCTGCAGAATCACAGAAGCAATGTTCAGCCAAGCACATGATTGCACTCTCACGCATTGAGCAAAGTCTCGAGCGTTGGGCTAATGCCCATGATATATTCAGCTCACCGTACACCGGGACCAACGACGTCGATCTGCAACTCGAGTTTTTGGCCGCGCGCATCAGTACCCTGCGTGGAAACACGGAAGCTGGCCATGTTCGGCGAGCATTAGATGCCGCAAGAGCAAGCTGCCTTCTGCTCCTGATCTCCTATGGCAAGCATGACCAATCGATGGTGGAGCGGCTTGAGACTCTCGTCCTTTCCAAAAGTCCGTCGAAAACTCTTAGCAAAAGTGCTAGCCCTCGATCAGAGGCAAGGAAAGCCACAAGCGGACCTGTACCTTTATTATCCCACAGTCTTTTAGATACATTCTCCGTTCCTGCATTCTTCTTGCTGGTCAAGACTCTCATCTGGCCAGTATCAGCAACTGACGAATTAAAAGCAGAAGAGGACATGGATTTATTGCAGAAGGTATGCGCCTGTTGCAAGGAACTTGACGCAAAGACTCAAGCGAATAACCACACCCGCAAAGTTGGGCGTGCTTTCGAAAGACTTCTCAGGCTCGTCAACCTTATCAAGAACTCTCAACAGCTTCCGACGTCGCTAAGTGCGACGGCCCAAAGCAGTAACAGCCACACCCCACGAACCATGCATAATTATTTCAGTGGGCCGCAAGGTTTCTCGGACTTCATGGCCGTACCAGCCCCGTCGGCCGTTCCTCTGCCTGATGCTGTATCCTGGGACTGCTTGTCGAGCAACAAGACCTCCACAGGGATATCGGACGCGGCGAGTACAGGTGCTCCAACTGGTATGATGACGCCAATGGACTCAGAGTACATGAGTCAACCTTTCGATGCACTTCAACAACAATATTTCTCCCCTCATTTCCAGCAACAGACTGTATCAGTGCAAAGCAGAAAGCGACCATGTTGGAGCGAGCCCGACGTACCCATGGATGATTTCCCAGATCCAAGGCTATTTTCTGATTTCCTAGCTGCCGATCCTATGCAAGATTCTCACAGTCAAGGTAGCCGGCAGTCCTCCACACAGCTTCGCCTTCTTTAGCGGTCGAGAGGTCTGTAAGCTGCTAGCGGGTATGATACGGTTATGGAGTCAAAGTCCATAATGGCAATGGACCGTAAACATTATACAGGTATAGTTCAAGAAGTAATGAACAAATACGGTCTGTGAATCTCCTTGCAACGGGTTGAGCCTTGACAAGATTTCTTCTCACATAAGTAACTCTCAATTTGTGATGAACTCATCAGACCACTTGAACTCCAATCCTATTGTCATGTAAGCCTACCAGAGCCGCTCATTAGCCATGGGCTATAGAAAATATGAGATATTCCGTGGAATGTCGACGCGAGGCAACCCATGATTGACATGATTGACACGATTGACACGAGGTGGTCGATCTAGGTTCGCGACTAGAGATAAGTGATCATGTAATAACGGGATCCAGGGAGTTACCTTGGTACTAAAGTACTACTCTGTGTAGGGGCGTTGCGGCACAAGCCGCCTGGCGCCGAGACTTCGGCACCCGAAACGCGTCATCAAGCCACACAGGGCTGTGGCGGCTCCTTCGAGTAATGATCCCAGTCAGCTCCCTACCCTCCTAAGGTAAGGTAAGGTAACCATACCTTAAGGTACCTTAGGTATGACGCATCCTACCTAAGGTAGTCAGCTTCTCTCCTCACCGCACTCCAATAGCCCATACAATCACATGGATCCATCATGCCAATACGGGCTCCGAGGCTCTTCAGAAAAAGGGTTGAGCTCGCGTGCGTGACTCATGGATAAGGGGCTCTGGACGAGCACTTTTGTGACATGTCGCAACCGATCGAGCAAGGCAAACAAACATCGCCGGTACTAACACACCGCTGTTCGGGATCCGCTGAGCATGAACCAAAAGGGACATATCCGAGGAAGGTGTCGAGTATCGTCGCACGGGCAGTTGTCCTAATTTTCGATACATTGGGGAATGTGGCTTTCGGACGTCGAGTTGAATTGCTCCTTGACGGCGCCTTCGGAGGAGACATCGTGCGCCCCCCCCAAGGGAGTAATACACCGTCTCTTCATTAAAGCCTGTGCTAAAGTAGTTCACCATCAAAGAAGTTATCACCAAAACGTCAAAGATCTTGGTTTTACTCAAACCACTCAAACCACCAAGTAGAACACCATAGAAATGGCTGACCAAGACGCGACGAAGGACCTTCACGTCCTTATAATTGGAGCTGGTGAGCAATGTTCTGGTAGCTTTTGCATTAGAGCATTTCTGACTACCAGCCAGGTATTACCGGTCTGATACTCGCCCAAGGTCTTAAAAGGGTGAGCCTCTGGATCCCGTCTGGAATGGATCTTTCTCAAACCACGCCCCTGAATGTCAGCTAACATAGGCATTCCAGGCCGGAATTCCTTACACAATATTCGAAAAAGAAATCAAGCTCAACTATAGGGGCAATGAATGGACAATGGCCATCCACTGGTCCCTCGACCACCTCGAGAAACTCCTCCCCCCGGAACTCTTTGCGAAGCTCTCCACCGCCTCTTGCAATCCCGCCGTCTCTATAGACGCGGGTGGTAATTATCCAATTATTCAAGGGGAAACGGGGGATTTGCTTGCGGGCGTGCCATATGCGAGAGGATTGAGGGTTCCAAGGAGTAAGATGCGGGCTTTGTGTGCTGAGGGGATTGATGTTCAGGTATGTGGAGTGTCGCCTGCCGCCACAACTTCTTTGGTTGTATACAGTATTGGTTTCCAAAGAGTATGTTTATATTGACAGTGCCTCTTTCTTTTGCTAGTACGGCAAGAGCCTCAGCGACATTGCTTTCAACGAGAGCGGCAACGGAGTAATTGCAACGTTCAGCGATGATACTACCGTCCATGGATCCCTGATCTTTGGCGCCGACGGCCCGCGCTCCAAAGTCCGAGAGTTCGCCATGTCTGGAGCAGACAAGGCGCAAGTGAGTAGGTTCCCAATTTGGCACCACAACATGACCGTCTGCTATGGGGATGCGGGAAAGGCGAGATATGTGCGGCAACGATTCCCAACAAGTTATTTGGCATTGAGCCAGCGCTCATTTCATGCTTTCCAATCGAGTGAGTCAAACTCAGTGTTTATTGTTTGTAGTTACACGACCGCTTAGATCCGCACAGTTTCCAGCATGCCCGACGGTCCAGACCACCCAGAAACATGGGTATTCCATCTCGCGATGGCCTGGCTCGGAGACCCTGATCATTCGCTCAGCTACGAAGAACGCCTCACAATGATAAAGGGTCGGGCAAAGGAAATGGGTGAGCCTGCTCGTTCAGCATTCATGTGGATCCCCGAGGACACGGCAGTCCACAAAGCGGACATTAGCTATTGGATCACGCAACCTTGGGATAATCGGGGCGGAAGAATGACACTAGTGGGCGACGCTGCGCATCCAATGCCGCCATGTAAGTATAGTCTCGGTTTCTTTGAATTTCAACGGTTAACATCCGTCGTCAGACCGCGGTCAAGGTCTCAACCACTGCATTTGCGACGTTTCCCATCTCCTTGATGCCCTTCAGGGCGTTCGCGCCAACGAGACAACCTTGACACAAGCCATCTCCACATACGACGAAGAAATCGTTCCCCGGGGACGCGAGGAGGTCAAGTGCTCCGTTGAGAACGGGCATATGTTGCATGATTGGCAGAAGGTTAAGGAGAGTCCCGTGTTTAGGAATGGATTCAAACCTATGACGGGCCATGATGGCAAAGAGGCTCTCAGTGAGCATGCACAAGCCCAAAAGGAGCGTGAGGAGGAGGAGAGGATGATTAAAGTAGCTGCACACTGAGGCAGGAGACAGGTGATATCTGTTTAGCCTAGTAAAAGATTGATATCTTTTCTATCCAAACTTGGAATAGCGCTCAGCCGCTGAGTGCCGGCTGCCTGGGCCGTCAAGAGGCCTGAGGGTCCGTGTAGCCTTTGAGTTGATGGCGGCTTCATACTTAGCAAACCATTTCTCTATTCAGTTCAAGTTGAACTTGTTGCTGAACGTTTCCATCATTTGGCATGTGTAAAGGATAAGAGTCATTTCGAGGTGGTCGGTGGGCGCCAAGCCCGCGGAGACTAGCGCGCAGATCATCCTCCATCCTGTACCAACTTGTACTGTAGCACTTCACACTCTTACACTTTTGTTGTACATCAAAGAACAACATACATTCTTTGCATGTCGGCCTCATCGCTCATTGAGATTCCTCTTTCGCGTATATTTCGTTCACCTGGTTCTGCTGACATGTGATGCACTCTCCACCGGCGCCAACCCATGTCCGAAGCTCCAATATATCGAAAACCCTCTCGCCATCATTGCCATTACCACAAGATTGTTGGCTCTCGCGAGGCAGTCAAATGCGAAGATGTTGATACTCTAAGAGGCATCCCTGCGTTCATAGGTAGGCCCAACTCCGTAATCCGAAGTGTCCAGCGACAGATTCACGACACTACCGCCAAAAGGCGAATAACATCTACATATTCGTGAACGATGTTGAGGCCAACACCGCTGATCAGCCCGCACGCGGCCTGCTCTATAATATCACTAAGGTTGACGCCTCTAGCGTTGTCATTTTAACTTGACAGAAGCCCACCCCTCCGGCCCTTCTCAAGCCCCCCATGACCCGACGTACCCTCGCGGCCTCTAGCTCTTCTGCTATAACAGACAAACCTTCTACGTCCGCCCACTTGATGACATCAATCCTGTACCAACAAAACTGCCGGGAAATTGGCAATAAATCAATATCATAACAAGCAAGGGATTCTGGGGATTAGTCCCGGTTCGGGGGATTTAACGACAAACTGCGCAGCGAAACTTGATGCTTTGATGAAGACGGATGATGCCGAGCAGATATCGTCCATCGCCCTGGGCAAACGGAACATCAATGTGGGCAAAATGACTGGTCTTTACAGCATTCCTGGATGACCAAGGCCAATTAAGCACGCGGATCTCACAGCTCAAACACACTCGGTACATACGCTCCTAGGCCTTTGGTCCTCGAAGTGTTTGACGTTTCGACATACCCGTTATCGCTCTGTGGAGTCTTCACTGTAGCTGCTTGATGAGGTGATGATGGTTCTGACGGTAGTGAGCCCTATTATTGGGCGTCTAGCAAGTGGCTATAGATTCCTAAGGATTCACTGCGATGCAGCGACTCGATCGACATCGCATCTTCAGCGTCCATGTACTTGGGTCTCGTCCTCAGCTCATACAGCTTGCCCTCCTACAATATGCCTCTCAATCCAACCAGTCATCATCCTACTCCTTTCCATATCTGCGAAATTCTCGTGGTCTGGCATAACCACTTGCTTGTAGTGGGGGTCCTGTTTGACGTTGATGAAGTCCTGCGGATCGTTGAATACCATTTGGATGATGCAGTCGTAGTCTGCAGCCATTGCAGCATGCATATCGCCAAAGATCTGCCTCATCATCTTCTTTGTTTCGCTAGTGTTGTGTTGCTTCTCAGCGTCAACGTTATTGCTTTATAAATCTTGACCACAAGAAGATGACGCACCATTGTATAGTCAATAATCTTGTTTTTGACCATCAGATCCTTTAGAGACTGCGCATGGTTCTCGCTAATGTATTTGTGATAACTTTCCTCGTCCATTCCCGGTTTGCGATATCCGCAGATTGTTAAGGCGAACACACGATGTTGGTTAGACATTATGACAATATTCTAGGATAGACCGACAAAGGGTAGGCTCTGGGAAGTATCACACGGCAAGCTAAGGCCGTTTTGAATATTGACAATAAAATGTTTTCCTCGTATTTGTTGAGGTGGCCCCATTATGGTTAAAGAATACTCAGCGTAAGCGTGCTTACATCCTTTGGTCCCGAGTAATCTGCGGCGATGTCGCATTTCAGGCAGTCTGTTCCATTTGTTCTTCTTTCAGGCCCCGAAAAATCAATAAGTCGACTGCCTCCGGATTCCCGGAAGCCGACTCGCGCAATCTTATCTAACACACTGCAACACAATCCTAGATCTCTTCCACAACGGTGGAATACTAACAATGGAAGACGGCATCCGAGGGCCCGAAGGACAAAACTCTTCCGGGCGTATGTCTAACGAAGGCTAGGCAACGCTTTCTCGGTACCAGACATGGCTCAACGCATACTGCTCTCGCCCATTTTCACGTGGCACTATCAGTCGCTTGCCGAAAGGAGTGTGTCGGAAGACGACGTATGTAACAGTAGCAAGTTTTCAAAGGCACGCATCTCAGCCGGATGATGGTTTTGTACGGGGCGACCTGATTCTTATAGAACCGCATTTAGAACCCTTGGCCTTTTAAACCTTCTTCTCGTGAAGTTGCTTTCTACATTCATCACTTTGACAACATTCCTGACAGGTGAAAATTCTTCCCCTTTTCACTAACAGATGACTTGGCTCATCCAGCTGCCCCCTTCATGTCTCCAATGCATGGCACCATGGAATCTTGGTGCCAAATATTCCTCTTTGGCGACTTGACAGTGTCATTCGAAGGGGATCTTCGTCAACTCTTCCATGTCAAAGACAATCCTACCTTACGATCGTTCTTTGAGCGAGTCAGCTATGCTTTTCGAGCAGAAGTCTCAAAACTCCCAGCTCGTCAGCAAGCCTGGTTCCCTCATTTTACTACCATCGTCGATCTTCTATCAAAGCTCGGGGAGACAGAAGGGACACCAGCATTAAGCTTTGCTCTTCTATGTGTTTGTGAGATTGGGCAATTCATTCGGTATGAGTTATGATACAAGAACAGCTTGGCTCCCGACTCTGAGCTAACCGTGCCTGCATAGCCATTTTGGAGAAGGAGCGAGAACTTTCCCGAGTGCTGCAAATAGTTACCTTGTGGGACTTTGCACCGGTTCATTTGCTGCCGCTGCAATAAGTACTTCTCAAACACTTTCTGAATTAATCCCTGCGGGCATCGAAGCAGTCCTTGTAGCCTTCAGGACCGGTCTTCGCTCGCTTGAGCTCCGCAACGATATAGAGAGGCCAATTCCTGAATCATCTCGATCTTGGTCGGTGGTAGTGAGTGCCTACGAAGATCAAGCTGCTGAATTAATTGAGACTTTCAGCTTAAAGAAAGTAAGTCTTCGCAGTCCCGGACATCACTCATCTAAATTACGACTGCAGTGTTTGTCGGTAAGCTCCAAGCCTTATGTGAGCGCTATCGCACCGACGAATGTGACCATCAGTGGCCCCCCCAGTCTTTTAAATGAGTTCTTAGCCGCGACGTCTCTTAAGCCACATTACCTGCCTATCGAGTCGCCATATCATGCCCCTCTTCTCTTTGGATCGTCCGATGTTGATCAGATAATCGGTCAATTTCATGACGAAGCACTTCAATTATATAAGCCACGGATTGCCCTATTCTCTGCTGCTTCCGGAAAAATGATCGTTGCTGAGGACTTCAAGGCTTTGCTTCATCGAGTTGTGTCAGACACATTGTTCGAGCAAATTCGATGGGACAACTTTGTCCAATTTTTCGCCGAGGAAGCCTTCCAGCAGACAGCTTTCCAAGAATGCACGATTTGTCCAGTGTCCTCCAATGCTGCTCAACTCCTCTCCTCGGCATTGACCCGGAGCACCAAAATGGATGTTACCATCACCGATCTGTTGAACGCGGGCGTCTCAACATCCCAGCCTGCCATGCCTACTGGTAAATTCGAACAATCCAAGATTGCCATCGTTGGATTTTCAGGTCGTTACCCGGAGGCTGCATCGAATGATGAGTTCTGGGAGTTGTTACATGCTGGACGAGATGTTCATCGCACGATTCCCGAAGATCGGTTTAACTGGAAGACGCACTTCGATCCAGCGGGTAAGAGAAAGAACACCAGCAGGATCCAGTATGGCTGCTTCATTAATGAGCCTGGACTGTTTGATGCCCGGTTTTTCAATATGTCCCCAAGAGAAGCCGAGAACACAGATCCGGCTCAGCGATTGGTGATTACAGCCACATACGAAGCGCTCGAAATGGCAGGGATGGTACTCAACAGGACACCCTCCACACAACAAGACCGTGTTGGTGTCTTCTTTGGCGTTACCAGTGATGATTGGCGAGAGGTAAATAGCGGTCAAAACATCGACACGTATTTTATTCCTGGCGGTAACCGTGCTTTTGTTCCAGGACGGATCAGGTAATAACCCTAACCCTAAGATTCAAGACAGGCTTGCTAATCTTAAGCACAGCTACTTCTTCAGATTTTCTGGTCCTAGCTTAAGTATTGATACAGCATGTTCTTCAAGCTTCGCCGCGATCCAAACGGCATGCAGTTATTTATGGAGAGGAGACTGCGATACTGCTGTTGCGGGAGGGACTAACGTACTGACGAATCCTGATAACTTTGCTGGTCTCGATCGAGGCCACTTTCTATCAACGACAGGTCTGTAGACTTCATTTGCTTCGTAGCTCAAAATCAACTGACGGTTTCCTTCCTAGGTAACTGCAACACGTTTGATGATGAGGCTAGTGGCTACTGCAGAGCAGATGCTGTTGGTTCCGTCATTCTCAAGAGGCTCGAGGACGCACAAGCAGATGACGATCCCATCTTTGGCGTCATTGCAGGAACGTACACGAATCATTGTGGCCAAACGGATTCCATTACAAGGCCCCATGAAGGCGACCAGTCTTCTGTCTTCAAACGAATCCTTAGACACACCAATACAAATCCTATAGATATCAGCTACATTGAGATGCATGGAACTGGAACCCAAGCAGGAGATGCGACAGAGATGAACTCCGTTCTATCGGTTTTTGGTTGCGGTCATGAGCGCATGCCGAATCACCCATTGCACCTGGGCTCTGCCAAGGCCAACATTGGCCACGCGGAATCGTCATCTGGAGTTGCTTCGCTCATCAAAGTGATGATGATGATGAAGCATAACGAGATACCTCCACACTGCGGAATTAAGACTAGGATCAACCATCACTATCCTCATGACCTAAAAGAGCGTAATGTCAATATTGCCTACAAACCTACGCCTTGGTATCGGACAGATAGCATTCGCGGAAAGCGCACTGTGTTTTTGAACAACTTCAGCGCTGCTGGCGGTAACACTGCGGTTCTCTTGGAGGATGCCCCAATTCCTTCAGTGGATAATGGAGAAATCGATCCTCGCGCTGTACATCTGGTCACTGTAACTGCCAAAAGTACAGAGTCACTCAAAAGAAACGTCGACGCTCTTATCGCCTTCCTGGAAAGAAACACAACGACTTCCCTTCCGAGTTTGTCATACACCACCACTACACGACGAATGCATTATAATTATAGAACAATTGTATCAGGATCTGGAATTGAATCTATTCGGAGAGCCCTCGAGGAGAAAGCTGGTAATCTTGATGTGAAGCCCATACCAAATGCAGTGAAGATTCCGAAAGTAGCGTTTGTTTTCACAGGCCAGGGTTCACTCTACGCTGGTGTGGGAAAACAATTATTCGAGACAGTTGAGCAGTTTAGGGCGGATATCCTCCGTTTTGATGGCATAGCACAACGACAAGGCTTTCCAAGCTTCTTGCCACTGATTAATGGCAGTGCCATAAATGTCGAGGACGTAGAGATGATTGCTGCCCAGTTGGCTCTTACATGCGTACAGATGGCACTTTCTCGCCTTTGGGTTTCTTGGGGAGTAAGTCCAAGTTCGACGATTGGCCACAGCCTTGGAGAATACGCAGCCCTCCATGCAGCCGGTGTCATTACGGCTAGCGGCGCCATCTACCTTGTTGGTACCAGAGCACAGCTGCTTTCGAAGCACTGCAATAAATCCACCCATGCTATGCTGGCCATCAAAGCATCTTTGAATGCTGTCAAACCCCATCTAGTTGGATCCTCCTGCGAAATCGCATGCGTCAATCAACCTACCGGCACTGTGATTAGTGGACCAGCCAAAGAGATCAGCGGCTTTATGGAAAAGCTTGAATCTAGTGGCCAGAGTTTTGTTAAGCTAGATATCCCGTTCGCTTTTCATTCGGCCCAAGTTGACCCTGTATTGGAGTCATTTGAGGCAGCTGCTAGCGGCGTTCGGTACAGCGCCCCATCAATTCCTTATATATCACCTTTGCTTGAACAGGTCGTCTCAGATGGTGACACTTTAGGAGCATCATACCTAACGCGCGCGTGCCGCAATGTCGTCAACTTTCAAGGTGCTGTCACAGCTGCTGCTGCCTCATCAATCGTCAATGAGGGGACAATCTGGGTAGAAATTGGATCACATCCGGCTTGTTCTGGAATGATCAGAGGTATCCTTGGCTCACATGCCTTGGCACTGCCGTCGCTACGGAAAGACACAGATACTTGGAGCGTGCTCACCGCCGGGCTCGAGTCACTTTACCTTAAAGGTATCGATATCCAGTGGCAAGAATATCACCGGGACTTCAAGAGCTCACACAGGATGCTCGAGCTCCCCAGGTACAGCTGGGACTCGAAGAAATACTGGATACAGTACAAGAATGATTTTTGCCTTACTAAAGGAGACGACCCGGCACCGAAGCCAATCACCGCCGCTCCAGTTGCGCAAAAGCCTGTGCCTGTCTATATCTCTCCGTCTGTGCAACGTGTTCTAGAGGAGGAGAATGCAGTCGATATCTCACGTGTACTTACGGAGTCGGATATAAATGACCCACGACTCGCTCCCGTCATCCAAGGCCACAAGGTGAACAGCGCAGCTCTATGTCCTTCCGTAAGTTATCCTGTGGAGAGTCATCTGAAAAGGCACTGACCTTTCCAGTCTCTGTACGCCGACATTGCGATGACCATGGCGGACCACATGCTCAAGGCAAACAACATGCAAAGTGATACTATAGGCCTCGACGCTGGGGACATGAAGGTCGAGAGGCCGTTGATAGCAGTTCCCAACAGCGGACCACAACTGCTTCGTGTCTCGGCAGTAGCACATTGGTCGACTAATATCGTTTCGCTTGCGTTCTACAGCGTCAATGCGCAGGGCAGCAAGATCGCTGATCATGCAACATGCCAAGTGACGATCACTCAAAAACAGACGTGGCTTGAAGACTGGAAGCGCAACTCCTATCTTGTCAAGAGCAGAGTTACGTCGCTGCACAAGGGTGTTGATGAAGGTGAGTCGCATAAGATGAAGCGTGGCATTGTCTATAAGTTGTTCTCATCTCTCGTGGATTACGACTCGAACTACCAAGGCATGCAAGAAGTTGTACTCGACAGCAGAGAGCTCGAAGCTACCGCCAAAGTGTCGTTCCAGGTCGAGAACGGAGGCTTCTACCTCGACCCTCGTTGGATCGATAGTCTTGGGCATATTGCTGGCTTCATCATGAACGCAAACGACAACGTCCATTCAAGAGACCAAGTCTTTGTCAATCATGGCTGGGATACGATGCGATGTGCGACAAAGTTCATCAAGGGGAAGACTTACCAAAGCTACAATAGGATGCAGCTTGCGAGCGGGACAATGTACATTGGCGATACGTATATCTTTGATGAAGGCAACGTGGTCGCCATCTTCGAGGGTGTCAAGGTAAGTTGTAACTGGCCTGACCAAGACATGACGAGTGCTAATCCATTGTAGTTCCAAGGTGTACCCCGCAAAGTCCTAGATCAGCTACTACCATCGAAGCCTAAGGCATCGACAAGTGCAGTAAATCCCTCAAACAGCGCAGCTCTAAATGCCAACCCACCCGCGAAGTCCAAACCGGCACCAGCAGCCAGACCCGCTCCAAATGCGAAGTCGGCGGCGAAGGCTGCACCTAAAGCCACCGCAAAGCAATCCAAAATGTCGTCGTCAAATAGTATTGTGTCTCGAGTAATGGCAATCATCTCACAAGAGGCTGGCCTCGACTTGGGCGAGCTTGAGCAAGACAGCGAGTTTGCCGATTACGGCATTGACTCTCTCCTATCCCTTACAATATCTGGTAGATTACGTGAAGAGCTTGGACTCGACCTACCCTCGACAATGTTTGCAGACTATCCAAGTCCCAAAGATCTCACGAAATATCTTAACGGTGGCGAGAATCGGTCACTGTCACCAGCCTCTTCGAGCGAGGATGAACAGGTCTTGACACCGGAGGAAGACAATGTATCAGAAGCCGGGTCTGAAGACTACGATACAAGTGCAACATCAGTTGCAGAAACGGACGATATTATTGGCGTTATTCGCGCTACTATTGCTGAAGAGACTGGTGTCGCCAGCGAAGACTTGACACCTTCGACAAGCTTCTCGGAGCTGGGCTTAGATTCACTGCTCTCGCTAACGATCATGGGCAAGCTTGGTGAAGTCTTAGAAATGGAACTCCCACAGACGCTTTTTGCCGATAATGACACTCTGATCGAGGTCGAGAACTCATTGGGCCTGAAGCCGAAAGAACCAAGCGGCAACAAATCCACTATCAATACTACCCCCGAGGTTGCTCAACCTGCAATAGATACGGATCCTCATGCGACATCTATCTTGCTCCAAGGAAAGCCCAAGACAGCCAAAAAAGCACTATTCCTCTTCCCCGACGGCTCTGGATCCGCCACCTCTTACGCCTCGCTTCCCCAAATATCGCCCGATGTCGTCGTATACGGCTTGAACTGTCCATGGATGAAAACCCCCCAGAACATGAAGGCCTCGTTAGAGCAACAAGCCACTAAGTATCTTGCCGAGATCCGGCTCCGCCAACCAAAAGGCCCTTACTATTTCGGCGGCTGGTCAGCAGGCGGCATCTGCGCCTACGAAACCGCCCAACAACTCGCTTGCAGTGGCGAGGAAACAGCCCGACTGATCCTCATTGACTCCCCCAACCCCGTCGGCTTGGAGAATCCGCCACAGCGCATGTACGATTTTTTCGAAAGCTTGGATTTCTTTGGAACAAAGGGGCAAGCGCCCCCGAGCTGGCTTCGACCGCATTTCGACGCTTTCATAAGGAGCTTGGACGATTACGTTGTCAACCCTTTTGCGGGTCCTCCATTGGAAACGCATCTTATTTACGCACGAGATGGGATCTGCAAGCACCCGAGTGATCCTAGACCGGAAATCCGCCCTGATGATCCGAGGGAGATGCTTTGGCTTCTTAACAACCGGACCGATTTTAGTGGACGGGGTTGGGACGAGTTGGTTGGGAAGGGGAATTTGAAGATTCAGGTTTTGAGTGATGTGAACCATTTTTCGATGGTGGCGCCTGGGCCGAGGATTCAAGAGCTCAGTGCTCTGATCGGACGTGCGATGAAGTGAACGTGTTTTGATTGGTTTGACTCGGGGTTTATTATTATCGTAGATGAGGTACAATTGTGGCAGTTTGTAATGTTAAGATAACGTATCAAGAAGGTATACGCTTTTTCATCCATATAGACCCCAACATGTACACCCCCTTCAGTCCCCAATCAGACCCAGGAAAGCACCAGGCAAATCCCAATAACCCATTGAAAACCCCATAGCTTCATCTCCGCATGGAACAAGCGTCTAATTCTACACTACTGTAGTTTGACACTGCAGCTTACAGATGAAATACGTTTGGCACTAAAGACAGAGTAGCATTTCTTGACCACGACCACATCTCTGCACCTGCCAGCCCCTTTTTATCATCTTCCAGCCGTAGTCTTTTCGACTGTCGCAGTCGAGACTTTGAATTAAGTTATAAAGGTGGAGCCAGAGACGTTGATTTGTTGAGGGGGGAATGATGGCGAGATTTGTGCTGTTTTGGATTGAGGGAAGCTGTTTGACTCGTGGGATATGGATTGTAGAGATGTGTATTTGTGTATATATATATATATATTTTTATGGTTTGCCTGGGGGTTGAAAGAAGTTAACAAGACGCACTGCTCAAACGTCTGGGTTCTCGCCCGCGCTAGTCTTGCTCGAGACGCGTTCATAAGGCATGCTGTTAGTGGGTCTTCTGCGGGTTTGTAGTTCCAAGAGTGGTGTAGAGAAAGTACTTTGGGAGCTGTTGGAGCTTTTAATACTATTGTAAATTATACCTGAATAGACCTCTCTATCATATCTACCACCTTAGCCACAACATCGTCATCTCACCGTTCCACATACTCCAGCTCGCGTCTCATGCCTCTGTTTCAAGTATGCGCGTCATAAAACACGCTTAGTGTCACAGTGGACGCAACCCCATTTCAAGCAATTGATTTAAAAACATCCCTCGATAGTGTTTTTGGTTAGTCAAGCGATTCCCGTTCCTTATTTCACGGGTCGAAGGTTCTTTTTTGCGTCGGCGATTATGCAAAGGGGGCTTTGCAGATTGCAAAATCACCTTCTTTGGCGCCGGAGGATGTCCGTTGGTTTGCGGGATTTGGTGCAGTATAGCGTGCCTAATTCTCTTGGAAATCGAGTGACGAGAGGAATCGGGTGCTCCAGTGCTAGTCTGTTGCCGTATGGGCTTCTTCTGTCGGACTGAGTTCAAGATCTCTGGATTCGAATTGTGCGAGGTCTCGATTCTCCAATACTGTCTTCTTATCGAGCCATTTCCGAAGTGAAGCACATGTTCCTCTGATACCGTTCTTTCCGGAGCTCAAGAACCCAGGAACTGTGCGTAGAAACCTCGCCCAGGCCTCCGGCCTCCAGTGCTCGAAAATAGCTTAGATTCATCTCCTCCGCCTCTCAACCTCCTCCTCATACTCCTCCTCCTCAACGCTAAAAAACTCCGCCACAGCCATCTTCTCATTCCTAGCCCTCTCGGGATCCAGCATGAACCTAATCGTCCCTTCCCTCACCCCCGGCTTACTTTGCGGCGTCATCCCATTAGCCGCATTAGGTCTAGCAGTTTGCGGGGATATATCTTTATGTGACTCTGATTCCCGAGGACTCGTTTGGGATCTTTTATCCTTGGGGGCGCCGTTGGCCGCTTTGGTGCCGTTGCTGAGGTGTTTCTTGTTGGTTTCAGTATGCCGAGGATATTTCTGGGCGGAAGCTTCTTGGTTGAGGGTTATGCGGATGTTAATGAATGTTTCGAGGGCATGCTCTTGACCGACGATTGTGGAGGCGCGGTGGTGGGTATAGAGGTCGAGGAGGTCGAGGAGAGTTTCTGAAAGATCTGGTCAATTATCTTTACGTAAATATAGTGGATGCGAAGAACAGACCCATGACCTCAGGCCGAGTGATCCTCCACTTTTTGTAGCCTTTGCCAGCTTCCAGCTCTGGTATGTTCTGCTCAAAGATCCGAGCTGAGAGCTCCACACAAGCTATGGCCATCGTGGGCGTTGTTTGCTTGAGTGGGGCGAAGGTACGATAAAGATCCAGAGACATGTTGTATGCAGTCTTACCTACCGTTTCCCTGTCTACGTGATAGTGCTTTGCTATCTTCAATAACAGTCTTTGAGGATAGCGGTTGCGGAAGTCAAAGCCCGAGGACTCGAGCATCACACGTTCAAGACCTATAATTGTCTTGGAGTGGCCCTCAAATATCTGCAAACGTATTCAGTTCTGTGGCCATGTTCTAGGCTGGTCAGACTTACCGGATCATCAGGGTTAGCTTGCTCTGCTGGTACAAGCTTAAGATTATGGGCAGCGCAGAGTATCTCTCTTGATTTCTTCAACGTGTCTTCGAGTTTGCAGGCTGCGAAAAGCGCTGCCGCTGCAACGTCCTACTTTATGATCAGAGAGAAAAAAAGAGAAAAAGTAAAAGTTTCACTCACAATGTAACCCTGGCCATCCGGATGAACGAGACGAAACTTGTGATAGTACACCACTGCAGTGTTATAAGTCCGTACAGGCCTGCAAAAGATCAGCACAATACTAGTGGAGCCAACAGGAGAACAACTCACAGATGCATGGCCTTCCTCACACTATCAATCCACGCAACGCCTTGTATTCGAATACTATCTTCTTTCTGTTCTGTGACTCCGGCTGCGGTCATGCATTCTTGCACTTTTTGTTCGAATACATAGGGCTGAGCGATTTGGATATATGATGGATGAGGACCAACATGATCGTTTTCAAGCAAGAGGGATGATTGTGAGGGCGCCATAAATGTTTCTTAGTACCAGGAAATGTGGAATCGTAGGATATGGATCGGTGCAGTGGTTTCATGATACCCGCCTGGAGCGACTAGTGTACTCAGCCCTAATGAGGCGTATCATCGTAGGATCATGACCACGATGAAGCCAGATCCATCGTATATACCGCTTTGCTATGCTCTAAATGATCATGGCTAGAAGTCCGATCTTATGTGTTTGCGCTTTAGCCATCTTTGAAGCAGCCTCTGCTGCTCTCATCCCACAACAACCTCTTGCGCCAGCAGGGCTCCTCCCTGCGCCAGCTACATCGACCAACAAACCTTCACCTCTACCTCTGGTGGTATGGCACGGCCTCGGCGACAAGTATGGCCCTATCTCTCCCAAATTTACATCACCACTCACAATTCCTAGCTACAAAGCCGATGGCCTCCGCTCCATCGCCACCCTTGCCAACACCACCAACCCCGGCACTTACACCTACTTTATCCGCCTCGACGACTCGCCCTCGTCCGACCGCACCGCAACCTTCCTGGGCAACCTCACCGAGCAAATATCGCAAGTCTGCGCCGACATCTCTTCCCACCCCATCCTCTCCAAAGCCCCCGCCATCAATGCTTTAGGATTCTCCCAAGGCGGCCAGTTCATGAGAGCCTATGTGGAGAGGTGTAATATCCCGCGAGTTGCGAGTCTTGTGACGTTTGGCAGCCAGCATAACGGGATTAGCGAGTTTCAGAAATGTGGGGATAACGACTGGGTGTGCAGAGGGTGGGATGGGTATTTGAAGAGTAACACCTGGACGGAGTTCGTGCAGAGTAGGTTGGTTCCTGCGCAATACTTCCGCGATCCAGAAGACTTGGAAAGCTATCTCGAGAACAGCAATTTCCTCGCCGACGTCAACAACGAGCGGGAAGTGAAGAACGCGACATACAAGGAGAACATGAAAAAGCTGGATAGATTTGCAATGTACATGTTCAAAGATGACAAAACGGTTGTTCCGAAAGAGAGCGCGTATTTTAGCGAAGTAAATACGACTTCGGAGAAGGTTACGGGGTTGAGGGATAGGAAGATGTACGTGGAGGATTGGATTGGGTTGAGGTGGTTGGACGAGGAGAAGAAGTTGGAGTTCAGGGAAGTGGATGGGGAGCATATGCAGTTGACTGAGGAGGTGCTTGTCGATGCAATTCAGAGGTATTTTGGACCGAAAGAATAAGGCTCCTTTGATGGACAAAGAGCATCGATAGTCTGACCTAGGAGTTACTGCGGATGGTCTCATAAGCGCGTGTAAATCATTATTTCTCTACCTAACAGTCCCGCACTGAAGGCCACATACTTTGTTAGGATTTACTCCAGTTCTGTATTATTCCCTCAGGCCTCAACACCTGAAGATTCAACGGCCTTTCTCTTCTTCGCCTTTTTCACTTTAGTCGCCTCTTCCCCAACCCCACCAGCACCAGCACCCTCGGCCTCACCCTTCCTCTTTTTCCCTTTCTTTTCTTCTTCTTCCCCCACCTCTCTGGCTTCCCTTTTCTGCTCTCTCAACTTCTCCCTCCTCAATATCATCTCTTGACTCATATCACCGTTCGAACCCCCTTCCAGCAACTTACCCTTTTTCTTCTGCCTAACCTCACCCTCTCTACCCTTCCTTACTGTCTGCTTTTGAGACGCCCGCCTCTTTGCCTCCCTCGCCTCTTCCGCCTCAAGTACATCTCCCTCCTCCAGCCACAGCTCTTCAGTTGCCCATACAGGCAGTGCCATAGTATTTGGTCCCTTGACGTGTATCGCCTTCAGGTTTCTCCATCCTTGTGGGATAAACTTTTCTACCATTCCTGTGACGACAGCCTCGATATTTTGTGCCAACTCTCCGGGCTCCATAGTAGCTAAGCCTACGCGCACGGCTGTTGTTGCTGACGGGGAAAGCTGTATTTGTGCGCAAGATAGTGTGCGCTCGATTTCCTTGGCGAATTGTGGTGGAGATACAATTGATCTGGTTTCAGTCTGAGATTTGGGCTTGGAAGGTGCAGTGGCAGATTTAGATTTGCCGGTTCTATTCGTATGACCTTCGAGCTTTACAGGGATGGGCCTTTTCGCGCCGGAATAGAAGATCTTGCCAAGTGTACTCGGAAGGCTTGTAATGATACGAGCATCGGCCAGAAAGACGTCATGTTCGGCGAGGAGAAGACGGCGGGATTCGAAACTTTTGTAGCGAGCCTTGAGCTTGGAGATACCGATTACTCGGGTTACCCTTTTAGAAAGTTCGGGAGGGAAGGAAGGATGAGCAATGGTATCTTTAAAGGGCCGTTGAGGATCCGAGGTTATGAGGCATACTGTGAGAGCGGGAGAGGTATTGAGGGAGTGAGGTAAAGGGATTTTGCCGGGCTTGAGGCGCTTTTGGTCAACAATATGCTTTTTGGTGGTGATAACAAGCCATATGGGTTCAACGTCCGAAGGTGGGGTATCCGAGGGGTCGGAAGTACTGGTGCTGAGGAGGTTCTTAGCTGTCGAAGCGGCTTCCTTACGTTGCGCTTCGGATTTGATGTGCTTGAGAAGTGCGCTTGAGGCTTTGCGAGTCTAGGAGATCATTATTTCCTAAGCCGCATGATATTGGGGTGCACTTACCTGAGCCTTATCCAGCTGATATGGCGACTCGGAGGCCCCTCTGTTAGTCAACACGGTGGATTCTGGTGCCATCGTGGGTTGAAGTTGAAAATTATCTAAGATGTCCGTAAAAGATGTGGTTGCGAATTTTTGCCGCTAATGAAATCTTTCGATCTCAAGGCATGCGGGGGTGAGGAGTGGCCTGGTGGTTTCTGGTTTTTAAGCCCAACCTTCCACTTAGAAAATTAGTCGACTCGGATTTTCTTACCTTTAGTACTGTGGCACGATGATCTGTATATTGCTACATATAAAATAAGTCTAAAAGCCATGGTAATCGAAAGTAATCGAATAGACTACACTTTCTTGACCTTAAGCGCATCACCTGTATAACAAGTCATGCACCATATCCCCAATCGCCAAAGAACTCGTCAATCCAGGACTCTCAATTCCCAACAAGTTAATGAACCCGTGGAGCCCTTCCTCTTTTCGAATCACGAAGTCCGAGAACCCGTCCCCTTTCCCCTTGGCTACCGCACTCCCCTTTCCCAATTTTGGCCGAATCCCAGCATAATCCAATGTAACCTTTTCCCTCTGGATGCTCGGCAAATATGCTTGAATCTCATCCAGCGCAGGCCCAAGTCGAGCCTCGTTTACCGAGAGGTCACTGGGATCATCGACCCATTCAACGTCTGGCCCAAAGCGGATTGCGCCAGTCATGTCCATAGTAAGATGAATTCCTAAGCCAGCGGCTCCGGTTGTAGGCGCCGGATAGACAAGGATCTTGGGGCGTGGTGACGGGACCGAGTAGGCGTAGTAGGAACCTTTGGCGTATAATGGTTTGACGTGGCGGGAAGAGGGAAGAATGCTATTAGAGAGCGGTACAGCAGCGAGACCAGCGCTATTGATGAGAGTTTCCGTAGTGATGGACGATGTTTCTGAGGAGGAAGAGGAGGTGGTGTCGATCCTGTAGCCTTGGGAACCAGAAGCGAGAGGCTCGACGGCGGTGACTGTAGTGTGACAAGCCAAATCGCCGCCTTTTGATTGGAAATCGGACTCGAGGTAGGACATGTAGGTGTGTGAGTCGATGATTCCGGTGGTGGGGCTCTCTAGTACAGCTTCATTGACGCAGACGTCTGGTTCTCTTTCGTGGGCTTCGGAGAGTGAAACGAAGTGCGTAGGAACACCGATCGAGCTCGCAAATTCGTGCGTTTTGAGAAGGGTTTCATGCTGCTGCTGGTCCTGCGCGAGGATCCATTTTCCGGAATTGCGGTACGGAATGTTTTGCTTCTTACATAGGTCATACATCATTTGCTTACCTTTGAGGCATAATTTGGTCTTCAGCGAGGAAGGGCCGTAATAGATTCCAGCATGGATGACCTGAGGAAATCATTAAGCCCCTTTCGCTGGTATAGATTTGTGGAGAACTTGCCTCAGAGTTACGACTGCTTGTCTCCGTGCCCACAGAGCCATGCCGCTCGATTAGGAGAGTCGATGTACCCTCCCGCTCAGCGAGCTTTCGTGCAATAGCAAGGCCGACAGCTCCAGCTCCAATAACCTATACCTCCTTAGATATAAAAGCTATTCTTTTTCCCATTTCTGGAGGATCAATACCAACCACGTGGGTAAAATCTGCCCTCTGAACTTGTGAAGTCGTAAAAGCCCGGAGATTACATTGATTCACCAGTTGGGGAGGCAGAGGGCGCGCAAACATATCTGTTGATATTCCGAGCGCGCATCGTCGGAGGGACACGGAGACGATCCATGACGGTGTTTATCAGTTTGGGTATGACGTTGTGACGCGGCGATAAACTTTGAATAACAACGATATAGAAAGTGCAGTCGATTCTATTACAGAACCAGCTCCCTTCAAAGCTTGGGCAATCATGCCTTGACTGCATTGAATTTGACATGGGACGATTCTTCGAACCGGACGAATGGTCAAATCATGATTAACCCAGTTCAATATCATATTGAACACATGCGTAATGTATTATTACATATTTGTCAAACCGGCTGTAAGGAATTCTACGAATACCCAACAATACACGCCATCGGCTTATTTTACCTTAGTCTCATGATCTGACAAAACTTTCTGAGCACGGACCTGGCACGCTAATTCTCCACATCACGCTATTGAATTGGCTGCTTGACACATGGGGTAACAATTGTCGCCTCATGAATTCTCCGCATTCAGGGCACGGAGGAAATCATCGGCATTATCCACGTGTTTACGGGTCGGCATTGGCGACCCGCAGCGCACCTAAGATACTATTGCGATGGGAATACGTCTGTGCTTCAGGTGTCTGGAAATCTCCGAAAGGCCATGGGCGGCATATGCAATGGGCAGATCGTGGTGCGGCCGGTGCATAATTTGGGGCTGATCTTCTCGATGTCGGAGAATTTTCCATGCACGTTCTAGTAGCTCCCTGGATGTGCAAGAGAGATCTTAGGGTTTTGGTTCTATCAGGCTGGGGGATGCGTCGAAGTATACGTTAGATTTTGGATTTGCACAGATTCATGGGCGAGTAAGGTATGCATGGTACAGAAGTGAGCTCTTGGAGTGATCATACAAGAAAATCTGGTAAGAAAGTTATGTACAAAGTATCAGTGTACGAAGAATTGCATCGTTGACCCAATATCCCCATTGCCTGTGCCTCCTAAAATAAGAATGTGGGAATCGAGTGTGCGTTCCCATATGGTTATCTAAAGAAAATCCTAACCTCATCAAAAGTCTCTTCCAGCAAGTTCGAGTCCGTCCAATAAGTGTACACTGCCAATAAATCGTTATATAGCAAGTCCAAACCACTGAGCTCGAGCCTGAGACCAGCTTAGCCGTCAATCAAATCAAACGATATAGTCATGCGAGCCACGGCCAGTCCACTTCGCATCTGACAATGCTTGCGGATAGAGCTTGTACGACGAATTGCTGTTAGGAAAGGGACGGGGTGGCTAAAGTTCCTGAGTGAACCCAGGCAATTGCACCACCGACGGCTTGCGATCCTTTTCATCTTCATGCAGGATATTCTCAGAGTGGAAGGCCAGACCTGTCTGTCCTGGATTGTTGAAGTCGCTTGCGTTGTTAGGGATGTGATTGAGCTGGGGGGTTCTATGCGATGATGATCCTCGCCAAGATTTTGGAATGGCTGCATTTAGAACTGGAAGCGATGCTGCCGTGATGGCGAAGAAGATATCGACGGTGGTCCACTGGATGCTCCGAACAGCATCATCTATAGTTCTGTCAGCACGCAGCTCACGATTTGCGGGACCAATGTCTTCAGACTTAACTCACATGTAAAATCGGGCCTGTGATGTGTCTGGATGACTTGCCTCATTACACTACCGATGCATGAGACTGACCCAATAGAAAACAGGAAACACAATTTTATCTTTTTCGAGGTATCCATCTGGATTTTCCATAGCACAACAAGGGGCACGGATAACAGTGCGAAATCGAAAAGTATGTGCATGACGCTGAGGAATACTGGAAGAATTTTTCCATTGAGGCATACTGGTGGGGTTGGATTCGAGCCACAAGCGACCATGGAAAAATGGACGCGAGCAGGACGACAGAAAAAGAAATTGGTAAATATCACAACGAGAATATAGCAGACTATAAGGCAAAGAAGGACGTTATGCGCAAACATCCATCTTCTCGACGTTAGACCTGTAAGGCGTCGGTTGAAAAGTACGATGGAAACCTTCACGAGTCCGACAGAGACGAAAAAGAGGATTTCACTCATAGAGACCCACTATATGCACCACTTTGATTAGCAACCCTGCTCGAGTGCTTACGACCATGTGGGTGAGTCTCTCACGCTGAAGAACATATCAAGCTCGTGATATGTTAAGTCATACACATGTCTTCCAAGCCCCCCATGGATGACAAGCCCGATGCTCGAACCTAACTGACCAATAACACCAATCTGAACAGCGGATTAGCCAATTGAGAGGTTTCTCCTCCCATGTCTTGAATACATACTGCTGCTGGAATAATCAACCAGTCATCCCAGCCCCAATTCAGATCGCTGCGGAAGTATCGAAGCGAAAGACGGGTTACGGTGATGAGGAAAATCAAGACTATGGCCACACACATTGCAGCCATAAGCCCTGTTCCTCGTTCATCGTCGGAAGCATGAGGTGGTTTGTGTATTGGAAGGCCCTTGTCTGGATGAATCGTTTTATCCGGAAGACCAGATTGACGCAAGAACCCTTTGATGATCCAGTAATCATCTTGATTGTTTGGAGGGTGTCCCACAAGTGCTGAGCCTTTCATCTTGTTTGAAGTCGAGATGGATAGTTCAAGCTAAGCGACGGAGCAAACATGGACTGAACAATATTCCGCTGCAGGATGTCGCTGGTGGGCAGGACCAAGTATACAGTATGCAGTCCGTCACGCTCAAGGATGAGCTTTCTTACTTATCAACCTCGGAAATAGGCCAAAATATAAAGAAAAATGGAAGGGGAAAACATATGCGCCAGTTGTCAATGTATCCTTTATTACCTATGTTGTTTCCCACAAAAGATACGGAGTACGTGACGCCTGGTGGTTAGCTTCCTTTATCGGTTGTTGGTATCAACTAAAGTACCTCAAGTCAGATTGCAGATTGCTCCGTTTCAGCCCCTAATACGCCTGTGCGTATTTAGTGGAAGGCAAGCTCGATATGGCTCCATAAGACGGGAGTTGTACGCACGGGCTACTGCAGGCTCAGAGTCCCAGATCCAGCTTTGCCCTTGATTCACTACTACCTACAATGCAATGTATCTTCGTACTTGAATTGTCCGATTTTTACCCCCAAGAGCCGAGAAGTCTTTAACCAGTTTTCCAGAGAATTGTACCAGCGCCATGTTTCCTTCGCAGTCCTAAATGAAGCGGCATCCCGGCCACTCCAACAAGTCCAGTACAAAGCCAGAAGGATTCTAGAAGATCAAGGCATCTCGTTGCCTCGAAATAGCTCTGATTTAGCGCGACACGGCTCGACTGCTCCTGCTCTATGTGCTCCACCAACTTGAAGTGGTCCATCTTCGAGTTCCACCTTAGTCTTACGCCCGAGGACAGGCCAATAAAAGCAAGTAGTGCACACCAGGCGTTCGTGGCTGCTAGGTCTATTGAAACTCAGCGCTCCAGAATCCCGCAGTCGTTGAGTGATTAGTTTATATTAGGTTCGATTCCTAACAGCGCTGGTACAATGGTGTTGTGGTTATCTTTTCTCTTTGCCCGCCACCTGTCAACAAAAGTCCGTCCAGTGATGGGATGCTCGGGGCTCAATCACGTAATATGGATGCTGAGGTGCATGTCGAATTGCTCTGTGGAATCCTTGATGATAAGCGAGCGAATGTCGATGGTAGGTTAGGTACCTTAAGGTAAGGTACCTACTCGTATGCACGGGGTTTCCGGGTTTCCGCGCACACTAACCTAGAAAGGTTAGTTACAGACAGTATTGGGTTTAGCTTGCTAAAAAGGGCACTAAGATAATCACAAGTACTTGTAGTCATAGTTAGCGTGCGCGGGAACCCCGTGTGCGCGGAAACCGTACTCGGGAGTCCTGCGGCGACATAATAAGATATGCGCTACAGGACGGTACCGTACTTTCGGTACCATTTGACAGCGGTTTACGGTTTACGGTTTGGAAACAACATCATCGCTGTACAACGCTTATAAATTACCAATGTATTAACTATCTTACACCCTTCAAAGTATCAGCGTAAATGTAGTACAGCCAGATCGCCGCATTATCCTTCACAAACTCGATACAGAGTCGATCTACCTGTGTTGTTGAGAGATCGGCAACTCCCTTTCACATGCGGCGCTCGGGTTATTTTCGCTTGTACGGAGTAAGGATTAAAGTATGTGTACCTGATGAGCCATCATGAGCGAAACTAGTTTAGAACATCTAGCATCTCTTTTGTACTAGTGAACTTCTCCCTCACTTTACCACGATCCCTACCTCTCCTCTTCTCCGTGGCATCGATCTTCTGCCAATCATCCCAATTGACAGTCCTTAATCCAAGGGCCTCTGCTTGGTCTTTGAGTACGTCCCAGCCGCGGCCTCCACCAAGAAAAGGGACTTGACTTTCCCAGTCCTTCGCTATAGCTTCGGCAGTCACAAAAGCATCTTCCATGGTGTTTGCAATGACTCCCGCTGGTCCACGCTTTACCCATCCTGAACAGTACATGCCAGGAATAGCAACAATTTCTGCAGGATTTGATGATGGCGCAATGACACGCCCATCAATGTCATTTGAGATGACTCCACGGGTTTCATCGAAAGGTATACCAAGATCTGCCATGCCGGCCATAGCTTCAGACTTGTAACCAATGCTCCTGAAAGCCAAAGAGGCTGGGAAAGTCGCACGCCCCTCTGTTGTGGAGACCCTGGCAGAGGGGTCGAATACGCTTGGCCCCTCCAGTTTGGTCTCCGCAAACTCGACTGAGGCCAAGTTGTTCGTTGTATTACTAAATGATTTGAATGACGTTGGAGAGAGGAGAAAGTCAAGGGACCACGATTTCTGCGCTTCCGCAAGGGACGTTGACGAACCTTTCGAAAGAAGCTGTGTTAGACGTTTTGCTGTTCGTGGAAGTTTTGAAAGGTCTGGGGGAAGCAGTCTGGGGTCAATGCTCTCGAACCCAACGGATGGTAGATTTAAGAGCTCTCTAACTTCTCTGATCGTGAAAGCAACCTGTGGGTAGAGATCAATCAAATGCCTTGCGGACATGATAATGAATTAGGTGACGGACTTGCATTGGGCCCCGTCGACCAACGACTCGGACTCTTTTCACTCTGCTTTTCGAAAGAGTGGCAAGGGCTTGATCTGTGATATCTGTCTTCCGTAATAGATCAATATTGCGCAATAGTATGCGTGCAACGTCCATTGCCACATTTCCTTGGCCAATTACCACTGCTTCTTCACCTGCTTCGAGATCTGGTGCAAGGTCGGCATACTCAGGTAATCCATTATACCATCCCACAAATGCACGTGCAGAATATATGCCTTTCAGTTTATCTTCACCTGGTATCCCTAGCTTCCGATCTTTGGAAGCTCCGTATGCAAAGAGAATGGCATCGTAATGATCCTTTAGCGATGCTAAGGGCAAGTCTTTACCGATATCTATATTCCCAATGAAATTGAAGCGCGGGGACAAAGCAACCTCCGCAAACTTTTCTTCACAGTTCTAGCAACCAATACTTCTGGTCAGCTCGACAACGATCCATAATAGCAAACCCACATAATGATCAAGAGTGTAAGTGTATGGGACGGCAATATCATACCTTTACCTCTGGATGATCCGGCGCAACACCAAACCTTACCAGCCCAAAAGGTACCGGAAGGTGCTCATACATGTCTACCACTGCCCCTTCGATGGTCGACATCACTCTATAGGCGGTATAAAAGCCAGCAGGCCCCGAACCGAGGACTGCCATCCGGAAAGGTCTCCCATCATGGACGATATGACTACTATATGGCCTGCGAGCTTCGAACGCGAGCCGTTTGGAGGTCTTTCGAAGTTGGAGCGCTAATTTCGACCCACTTGGATACCTGCTGCAAACAAAGGGTTTTTGGCGGATGATGTTCATAAGGTGAAGACATGAATGCCTTCAATAAGCTTCAATGTTGGAGCATGTAATGGCTGATGCGCGCTAAGATAGTTGCTCCGTGCAACTATCGCTAGCGAAAACAAAGGCATTGTTAGTTCTCAACTATGGTGACCTCGATTTGGTGTTTAAAATCCACTGTAAGCATTCCTCTCATTCAGCCATGGGTATCGAGCCTCCGTTTATCTATGACCGCCCCTCGAAATACTCCTTTACTGGCCCAACAGAAAAGGCATTCAACCCGAAGGCCGCATCGCATGCATCATGGTCTCCCCCACCAAGACCGCGGCCGAAATCAGAGGGACCTTTGATCAATTCAAAGGAGTTCAATAGACATCCTGATTCGTATTTCGTTGTGTGAGTACCTAGCCATTGAATGAAATTGTGCCACTGTTCATACGTATCCAGGCCGTATGGAAATCTAGATTGGAAACCTATGAGCCCAAGGACAAAATTGAAGGTCAAATACGTTAGATGGCTACAACTGTTTTTCCGCCTATGCGCGCTCGCAGGAGCACTTGGCATGCTGTTTTGTGTTATATGCATTAAGAGTGTTCCAGACTCCACTGGTTGGATCATGAGAGTACCAGTGAGTACTTTGAGGAATAATCCAGAAGGCACCACGCTAATGAATACCATGTTAGCCTGGTATTGCCATCCTACATACAGTATATGGCATCTACCATCTTGCTCGCCCAGCTAAGGGACGTACGCCAACATCCTCGGCCAGCTACATGCTCTTTGCCGCCATTATCGATGTCGGATTGATTCCCTTCTTCGTCTTCACGGCAATGATGGCTCGGACACAATACACGGAGCCTGGAGACACGCATGGCCACTGGGCAACGCTCTTCGGTTCAGCAGTTGCCGACTACAAGATTGTATTCTCCCTATTCCTGGTCAGTGTGGTCAATGGTAGCGTTCACTTGGTCTCGCTCTCCATCGACATTTACCTTGCCCTCATCTTCCGCAAGATCTCAAGTCTTCCTCCAGATATGAACCCTCTAGAGGACAACCTCACATCCCGACACAAACGTAACAAGTCTTCTCTTCTCGATAACCGCAGCAGCCAAGCCACCACCTCCACAGCGAGCCCGAACCGCGAATCCCACGCATCGGATCCTCTTATCTCACCCCCTCGTACCGTACCTTTCATGCATACCAGGAACGACTCTTACACCAACATCACTGACGTTCCACACCCTACCTCTAACCCTCAAGCCTCGCGAACCGACCTTCAAGGTCCATTTTACGACCAAGCCCTTTCGCAACGATCCTCCCGTGCAAACATCACGCATCCAACAACCAACAACCCCTCGTTCTACAACCAACCTCAATCCCAGCGTTCCTCTCGCGCCAACCTTCCTCCGATTCCCACCAAAACTCCTTCCTTCTACAACGACCGTCAACCAAACCAAAACGCCTCGGCCGCAGACATCACCCGTTCCCCCACCAAGTCCTCTTCTGTCTACAGCGACTCAACCACCCGTCCCAGCTCCACTCGCCCTCCTTCAACCGTCTCTGACACAAATTGGATAACGCACCCTTCTCCCCCTATTGAATTTAAGCATCTCCGGAAAACGTACACTCCACTGCCGCAATCTTCTCCCTTCGACAACGAGAATTTCCTACCGAGACCACTGGAAATGAACCCACCTACGCCGCCCAATGCACAATGGCGCGGCACCCAACAAAGACCCCTGGGGCCGGCAACTGGGAATGGAAGCTTCGGGGGCGGAAGTGTAGGGAGTCTGGGAATTGGCAAAGCTAGAGGATACGGGAACTTGGGCGCAGGCAGTACAAACATGGGAGCAAGAGCAAACACGGGAGGAGGAAGGGTAGTAAGTAGATCCGGAGTGGAGGTAGGGCGTAGGGAAGGAGGAGGGAGAGGTATTAGAGCAAGGGATGTAAGCGGTAAGGTTGCTGAGGAGGGTAGGGGGATGGGGATGGGGATGCGGGGAGTGGCTTTTTGACTGGAAACATAGTAGTAAATTGGGTCTATAGCGCGATCAATGGTATGGAGTAGAATATATATACAAGAGAACGTATTGACGAAAAATCCAGTTACTCTAGCTGAATGTTTGACTTTCTTAAAACACCGTAAAATACCACTGAATTAACAAAAGATGCAATGGCAGCTGACCAAGTATGTTAGGAGAAAGAAGCTGCTGACATTTTACGAAATGTTGTTGCATGCAATTCTAACCCCATGATACTGATGTATACAAAGGTACCTTACTCCAGAGTTATAACCATGGTACTTTTTATAACGGCAGGAGTTCATAGGGAGTACCTTATGAACCAATCCCCTCCTTACGTTGGAAAGTCGGAGCCATATTTTATACGCAGGTGCATTATTTCTTATATCTATCTGGAATAATACGGTACTCAAAAGTGTATTTTTATTGCTCGATCCTTCGAGAAGCATACTTCAGTACCGGAAGAGTGTGTGGAAAACCACCCAAATCTCATCTCAGTGAAGAGGCTCATTAGTCGTCAGATTATGAATAATGTCGAAATCAAAGCTTGTTGGATTCCTGAAGGATGTTTTCGGATATTAATATCTAATAATATCTCTCTGAGCATTCAAGGTGGCATACTTCCGTAAGCAGGACCTTTCTAACTTGTTGTTGCTTAGTGTTTTGGCACGACTAGAGAGTACACGTTAGCTTTATCTATTGCTGTACGTAGTACAGGTCCTTCCTGCAGCGGGCTGAACATTGCATTAGCTCACCTTTCTAGTAAGGTACTACCCCTACTGATTTTAACCAATAATTCAACGAAATTTGATGCCTTAATCAGCGTCTAAATCGGGTAATTACTGACATTCGATTAGATGAGCTCGCTTAGTTAAGCATTCAGGCCATTCAGGCCATCAATCAGGCCCCCATATTCTATTACTTCTCATCGCCATCAACCTCACTACCCTACTAGTTTATCGAATTCCTACAGCTGAGCTCGTCGATAACCTTCTTAATAAGAATATCATCGAAATATCACTGTTATGACTCTGAACGGGGGAAATTAGAAGGATTTTCGGCGCTGAGGAGAGGCCTACTCGCTTTTAGGATTTCAGGTCGGAATAAATGTTTTCTCATTTTCTCGTTTTCTCGTTTTCTCGTTTTCTCCTTCATAGATCGCTCAATTAGGCCTAGTTTTATATAGGTAACCACTATATGAACACCACCCGCCTTTGCAGACACACCACCTGAACTTTGCATAAACACCACCCCCCTTCACTAAGCCTAATCAGGTAATTGTTTTACCCCTGAAAGAGATTTGGAGAAGAACGCTGGGAAGATCACATAAACTGTCGATTTTTGGTGCGAAAAGCACCTCATTCTCTTCGCTCCCAAGGGCATAATCAAAACCTGAAACATATCTTTTTGAATGCTTCAAATCGCATTCAAATTAACATTTATTTACATCTGAAAAGAGGTCATCATGCCGTCTGGAACGCCTGCAATTTGATCATCTCTTGCTTCATCTCGTTCTCGTCATCGTTCTCGTCCACGTCCTTCACGACCCCGAGGGGCTTGTTGAGGCTGAGTCTCAGGTATCTGAGTCGCCTGAGTAGCCTTGCGCGACGGAAGCTCTTCCACGAGTTCGAAGCCAGACGGCTCTCGCTATGTAGAATCTTCAAAGGCTCGCTATCGCCGCTAAGAGATCCCTGGCCGTACACGATTAGATGAGCCTCGTGGTCGCCCTTTCGCCCTGACAATGGCGAGCTTCTGAACGCGTAGTATGTCTTTCAGAGCCGCCGTAGCGGTAGCAGCAGTGACGACGACGAGTGAAGATGTGACTGGCACATCTATCACCTCTTCCTCTTCCATTATGTGATCCTTCTCTTCCTGAGTCGCCCAAGGCCAGAGGCCTTTGCCACGCCGACACGGTCGCAACAGAGCCAGACTTTCTGGTCACGCCTTTCTTGAACTTCTTGGAGCGCTTCTTCCTGACGGCGTAGCCTTAGGGACCAGCGTGTTCATTGACTGACTTGATAAGAAGCTCAATTGAGCAGTGAAGGCCTTCTGAAGGAGGAAGTAATTGCATAGACATGACGGCGGCGTGGATGAGTAGCAATGAAGGTAAAAAGTGGAGCGAATATTCAAACGCAAAGGTAAACACCGCGGTGGACCCTGGAATTACCTGATTAGGCTTAGTGAGAAGGGGTGGTGTTAATGCAAAGTTCAGGTGGTGTGTCTGCAAAGGCGGGTGGTGTTGATATAGTGGTTACCTTTATATAATACCCTTGCACACCCCCTACACACCCCCTGATGTTCAATATTCTGATATGCTGGTAAACTTACCATTTCGGGCTACCGCTGGTTCAAACGCTAATGCAATGTTCAGCCCGCTGCAGGAAGAAAGAGAAAAGATAATCGTGCCACGCTGTCACCTACTACTTTAGTAGGTGACAGCGTGGCACGATTACCAGCGCTGTTAGGAATCGAACCTAATATAAACTAAATCACTCAACGACTGGAAGGACCTGTAGAACTACCACGAAATTCCGATCTACAACCCACATGGATCAACGCCTCAGTGCCGGTGTTGCCTACGAAGAGACCGAAGTTGGAAGGTGAGAAGAGCCTTGACGAAATGTTAGGGGCACACATGCGGGGCGCATGCACGAGCTCAGGAGACCGTGTTGGATGGTGTGGTATTTCCACGCTGAGATATGCTCGTGGTCTTTGTGGAGACAACCACCGAGAACGCTTCTGCCGATGCTGATGGCACCTTTCTTCTTAATTCATTGCCATGTATTCCACATCTTCTGCATGTAGGGTTGCGGGGAACATCATGAGGCTGAGTAACATTCCTTAATAGTCACAACGTACCCTTGCAGTTTCGTTCGAAACATGGTCATTCCCCTCCATCCTACTGTTCTTCCTTCCGAGAAGCTTTGCTTCCTCTTGGAAGCCCGAAGCCGGCACCGAGAATCCTGCATGATGCGAGGTCTTAAATACTCACTTATAAATGCGTTTCGACAATAACACCTTTCGTCCTCTTGACTCTGCACGGGCTTTAGGGTTGCATCATAAAGATATACAGAGCAATGCCGCTCATGTCCCTATGATATATCCTTGCAGCATGAGCTGAACTTACGTAGTTGCTTAGTACATAACATCTTCGCAGTTATATATTTTATTCTTACGTTAGTCCAACAGCGTACGCTTTTTCGAGCTCTTCAATGTTTATGGTTGCCGAGATGTTACCTAGGGGCTGGCGCCTGCAGGTCACACTTTTCTGTCTAGAACTCTTTGCGACTTTGACCGGTTAGTGAAGGAGAGCCATGAAATCTCATGTTGCTAACGACTCCGGCCAGCATCTGCATCTACTCCGTCGTCGTTGGCCACACGAGCTGGGCCATGTCCATCAGGCCCCAGCATCAACAAGTGGGCTGCACTGGGAGACAGTCTTGCGGCAGGGCCTGGTGCAGGCGTGCCTTACGACAGCGACACTGTTTGCAATCGCTACTCTGAAGCATATCCGCTTGCGCTGTCCATGGATCAGTGCATGCCAGGCCACGATGACCCAACGCGGAAACCCAACTTTATTGCATGTTCAGGCGCGGTGATCCAAGATGTCTTAACCAAACAAGTTCCCAACGTTCAGCAAGATACTGACATGGTTACGTTATCCATTGGAGGCAACGACTTAGGAATTGAGGCAATCCTCGATGGCTGCATTTTCCAGTTCAGTGGATCATCATCACCAGTTTGTACCGAATCCATCGCCACTGCTAAGACTGCGATATCTTCTGCACAATTTGAGATTGATTGGACGAACCTCATCAATGCAATCCTTGAGAAGCTGTCAATCTCTGTTTCAAATGCGATTTTTGTAGCCGGTTACACCAATTTCTTCTCCGAAGACCTATCAAGCCAGTGTGAAAGTATTTCCTTTAGCTATTCGCCCTCAAATCAGCCGGGACTCACTAGACTGCTACGTGAGCAATTGAATGAGCTCTTGCAAACACTGAACTGGTATTTGCATTACTACATAACACAAAGCAACAAGAGGTTGGGAGCCAACAAGGTGGTCTTCGTCGACTATAACGAAAACTACAATGGCCACCGCTTTTGTAGACCAACGGTCCCCGAGCCAGATCGGAACAACCCCGATACCTGGTTCTTAAACTTGGACAACGCGGCACAACCCACTGACCGAGTTGCACAGAACTTCCGTCCAACCCCTTCAGGTCATGCAGGGATCAAGGATGCAGTCCTAGAAAGATTGTTGGGATTACCAGCACTCGACGGGTTGAACCTTAGAATATTGCCACTGGGTGACTCGATCACCTATGGGTTTCAAAGTAGTGACGGCAACGGATATCGTCAGTACCTTTTGACGCTACTGGCAGGGAACAATGTGAACTTCATTGGATCAGTGCAAGCGGGGACAATGACCAATAACAACAACGAGGGGCACAGCGGCGCGATAATCGATCAGATTGCCAGCTACGCATACCTATCGCTACCTGAACGGCCAAACGTAGTTCTTTTGATGGCGGGAACAAATGACATGAACAACGACGTTGACCCTGATAACGCAGCCGCTCGTCTCGGTGCCCTCATCGATGAGATATTTGCCGCTTGTCCCGACACGGTTGTGATAGTAGCTCAGATCATACCAGCAGCAAACCCGGACACCTTTGCGCGGCTGGTCACTTATAACGCAAGGATATCCTTACTGGTGAATCAGCAACAGACTGCAGGCAAGCACGTCATCAAGGCTTGGATGCCTCTCACAACCGATGATCTGATAGATGGATTACACCCCACCGATATGGGCTACAGTAAGATGGCGGATGGTTGGTTAGATGCGCTTGTCAGGGCAAATGCCAAGGGCTGGATCGGCCAGCCCGTCATAGTCAATAATACCGGGAAACAACCGGTAGGGTTCCTTTCTACAAGTGATGGATCCTGACTCTTTCTTGCTAATACCATTGTTAGTGTACACACTCTCCAAACTGGATTTCCCAGGGTACCATTTCCCCCAAATACGGTGGAGGGCAGGAAGAAATACGTTTTGCCGATCTGAATAGCGACGGACGTGCCGAGTACTTATGGATCCATCCAGACAGCTCAGTGGATGCTTGGCTCAACCTCGGCGGCCCAGATAATGGCCCGAATGCTGCTAAAGTAAGCTGGCAACCTCAGGGGGTTGTAGCTACCGGCGTTGGTGCGAGTGGGAGTGAGATACAGTTCGCGGATCTTAACGGAGACCAAAGGGCTGACTACTTATGGGTCCATGCGGACGGCTCCGTAGATGCTTGGCTCAACCTCGCTGGCCCTGGTGACGGACCTAGCGCTGTCAAAGTGGAATGGGTTTATCAGGGCAGTGTTGCCAGCGGATTAGGTCAAAATGGAAGTGAAGTCCGATTTGCTGACCTCAATGGCGACGGAAAAGCCGAGTATCTCTGGGTTCATCCAGATGGCTCGGTAGATGCGTGGCTAAATCTCGGCTCATCCTCCACTGGGACCAGCGCTGGGAGAATTAGCTGGCAGTCCTTGGGTACAATTGCTACCGGTATAGGGAAGAGTAGCACTGGGCTTGAATTTGGCGACATCAACGGTGATGCTCGCGCTGATTACCTCTGGGTTGATCCAAGCAATAGCGCCGTAACTGCCTACCTTAACGGTGGCGGTCCAGCGAACGGCCCAAACAACACTCAGATCTACTGGAACCCGGAAGGCATAGTCGCCACTGGCGTTGGCACCAATGGTTCAGGAGTCAGATTTGCAGACCTCAATGGCGACGGGCGAGTTGAGTATCTAAACGTTAATGCTAATGGAGCTGTGGATGCCTGGCTAAATGCCTGCTAATGGAGACAGAGAGCAACGTATATATGAGACTTAGCATTAATTTTGAAAAAATTGAATGCTCTATTTCTGCTATTGACTGAATACAAGGCTCGAGATTCGAAAGGCCTGCTTAAAGATTTAAAAGATGTTGATTAGGACATGACAGAATACAGCAAGACCTGAGTTCGCACTTAACCACATCGTTACCAGGAGGATATCGTTATATCAGAGGCGAACATACATACAAGATTATCCCTGTTGGTCTCGGAAAGTATATTGTTACAAAGAGGATATCATTATGTGGAATATCGTTATAGGGGGCGTCTTACTATAAAACCGCAGGAGAAAGGGCCATCTCGTATACTGAGATATCACGAAGGCGTAATCGTACGCTGCATGAAAATATGAACTCCATCACATCGTAAAAACGTTCATGCCATAGAGATTATCATATTTGGCCCATTTGGACTCCATCCAGTGCTCCATTCAACATGCCTCCTACAATACTCCTTATATAATCGACTTAAAGCTCAATATCTGCTTAGTTCAGCGCTTGTTTCGATGCTTCGTAGCACGCGTTAACGCAAGTTTTGTACACTCGAGAAACGGAAGAATGGAAAGAACAAACTATGTACTTGAAGAACAGTTAGAATAGAAGTCGATGGTGTAATCACACTTCGACACACTTGGTATCATAATGTCAAGCTTTCGTGTCATAGACGAAGAAGCTGTGGGAGTTAATCATCTCGAACCTAGTAGCTTTGGTTTGACAAGCCGTTTCGAAAGTAACTGATTCGGTGACAAGAGTCAATGAACGGCTAGCATCGAACATTTCAAGCTCTCAGGTCCAGTGCATGGGAGATGGATATTTCAAAGGGATTCATGTCACTTCAGCCTATGAGTGTGGCTAAAGAGTTAGCAAGTGACGAGAAACGTAGCCTGTGTCTGTGAATCCTCAAATTCGGACTTGCTACACCAGTGAGTGGTAAATGAAGAGCGCTAAGACGTCAATTTGTGAGTGATGAGTTGTTGAGTCTGTTGAATTTCCATACAAATTATTGGTGCGGTGACGAAGGGGCCATGTCCGGCAAAAGTACCTAAGGTATGATGTGTTCGTAGGGCTGATTCTGTCGTCAACGGCCTAGCATTTTCGGGAAGCTTCGAAAACCCAAACCTCTAGGCAATTTTTGTGTGTGCGGTGATTCTGTTGATACACAAAGATCGCAACAACACCTCACACTTTATCACGCCCACTACACGCACACGCTGGTGAATCCCGAACAGAGGCCCATACAGGCTTTGTTTTCTCACGCCTGAAACATACCATAACTGCCACGATAAGCTAGAGCCAGTAGCAAGATGAGTGTCGTCGGTGTGGATTTTGGTACGCTCAACACCGTCATAGCTGTTGCACGGAATCGTGGCGTCGATGTGGTATGTAGCCAGCTCGGAGGAATCTGTTTTACTAAGCGACAACAGCTGACATCTTATAGATCACCAATGAAGTTTCCAATCGAGCTACACCGTTAGTACCCACCAAGCCTTGTTATGACACGCCTGACTTACAATCAATAGGTCTCTCGTTGGATTTGGACCCAAGAGCAGATATATCGGGGAGCCGGCCAAAACACAAGAGATCTCCAACCTTAAGAATACTGTCGGCTCCCTCAAACGGTTAGCGGGCCGCTCCCTCAACGATCCCGATGTACAGATTGAACGCGAATATGTCTCGGCGTCGCTCGTCGATATGAAGGGTTCGGTTGGTGCAGAAGTCACATATCTTGGTAAAAAGGAACAGTTTACCGCTACGCAGCTCTGCTCCATGTTCTTCAGTAAAGTCAAGGCTACGGCATCCGCAGAGCTTAAGCTACCTGTTTCCGATATCGTCATTAGTGTTCCACCGTGGTTCACCGATGCGCAGCGACGGAGTATAATGGATGCGGCAGAAATTGCAGGATTGAAATTACTGAGGCTCATCAACGACACTACGGCAACGGCGCTTGGATACGGCATTACCAAGCTGGACCTTCCCTCGGCCGAAGAAAAGCCAAGGCGTGTAGCGTTTATTGACATCGGGCACTCCAATTACCTTTGCTCAATCGTCGAGTTCAAGAAAGGCGAATTGGCAGTCAAGTCTACAGCATGGGATAGGCATTTTGGTGGACGGGATTTTGATAAGGCTCTTGTTGACCACTTTGCCAAAGAGTTCAAAGAGAAGTACAAGATTGATATCAAAACCAATCCCAAGGCCCATGTCCGAGTTGCAGCGGCCGCAGAGAAGATGAAGAAAATTCTGTCCGCAAACGCGCAGGCCCCCATCAGCATCGAATCCCTAATGAACGATGTTGACGTGCAGGGGATGATGAAGCGTGAAGAACTGGAAGAGCTACTTCAGCCCCTACTTGAACGCGCTACAGGACCCCTAGAGCAAGCGCTGGCAGAGGCAAAGCTCAAGATTGAGGATATCGACGCAGTTGAGATGGTTGGTGGATGCACCCGTGTTCCTTCCCTGAAAGAAAGAATAAGCAAATACTTCCAAAAGCCTCTATCCTTCACTCTCAACCAGGACGAAGCCGTTGCCCGTGGCTGCGCTTTCAGCTGTGCCATTCTATCGCCTGTATTCCGTGTGCGAGATTTCTCGGTCCATGATATTGTTAATTACCCGATTGAATTCAGCTGGGAACAGTCTCCAGATATACCCGACGAGGACACGAGCTTGACTGTGTTCAATAAGGGCAACGTCATGCCATCGACTAAGATTCTTACATTCTACCGTAAGCATCCTTTCGATTTGGAAGCCAAATACGCTAAACCAGAGATGCTACCGGGAAAGATGGATCCTTGGATCGGACGGTTCTCCGTCAAGGGAGTATCTGCCATTTCAAGAGATGACTTCATGATTTGCAAGCTCAAGGCGCGTCTAAACCTTCACGGAATTTTGAATGTAGAATCCGGATACTATGTCGAGGATATCGAGGTTGAGGAGCCAATACCCGAAGAGAAAGAAGGGGAGAAGAAGGAAGCAGACAAGAAAGAAGGTGATGTAAGTCCAAATCCAGCTCCTAAATCGTCTTCATTCACCAACGACGCTACGGTCATTGAGGAACCCTCAAAGCTCAAAGGCTTATTCAAGGACGCCTACGCCGGTTACAAAAACGCGTTCACTGGGCACAAGTCACTAACGAAGTCGGACCAGGCAATGGAAACGGATCCTCCAAACGGCACAGCCGAACCAAAACCGAAAACGCGCAAAATCAAGAAGCAGGTCCGTAAGGGCGAACTGCCATTGTCATCCGGTACACATTTTCTAGACCAGGCAACCAAAGACGCTGCTGCTGAAAAGGAGGGCTCAATGTTCATGGAGGATAAACATGTCGCGGATACAGAGGACAAGAAGAACGAGCTTGAGAGTTACATCTACGAGCTGAGAGGCAAGATAGACGAACGATACTCGGATTTTGCGAGCGACGAGGAAAAGGCGAAGCTAAAGGAGAAATTAGAACAGAGTGAGGTTAGTATCATCAAGCGAATCGAATCAGTCAGTATAAAAGTACTAACCTTATCTTTAGGACTGGCTCTACGACGAGGGCGAAAACGCCACCAGAGGAATCTACGTTGCGAAGATGGACGAGATACGGTTCCTTGCAGGACCTATCGTCGGAAGATATCAAGAGAAGGTTGAAGAAGCGCGTCAAGCGGTTCTTAAAGTGGAGGAAGAGAAAGCCGCAAAGAAAAAGGCCGAGATAGATGCCAAGAAGAAGGCTGAAGAAGACGCGAAGAAAGCGGCTGAACAGAAAAAGGCACCGCCGGAAGCAGCGAATAGTAAAACCACTGACAGCGAAGATCTAGATATGACAGATGCGGAGACCGTGAGGCCGGACGGGGTTGATGAGCCGATGGAGGAAGGGAAGAAGTAAACGGGTCTAGGGCTGGTAGGTCTGAAGGGAGAACAGATACCTTATGGAGGCATGCATAGCGAGTCGATCTTACCGTGCTTGCGGTGCTAGTGCTCAGCAATAGATACTTGCGGATATTGACGATAGATTCATGATAGATGGATAACACGAAACTTGCCTCTGCTACTCGTATCACAGAAAGTCAGTGAAAAGTAACCGATGGCCAAACACGCCAGGTTGACTTTGGTAAACAACTTTCTGCACCCCCCTGTATATTACTATGGTCTTCAGGACAGAGTACAGAGTGACGGAATGGTGAAAGTTGATGAACTGGAGTGTTTGATATGTGTGAAGCATGTGATGGCGGGTCGCCGAAGCGTCATCGGGCTGAACGGACAACAAGGCTAGGCCAAGTTTTTCCCATCGCCTTTTTGATTGCAGCCACCACAAAAACCTCTCACTTCACCGTTCATCTTTCTCTTCTACCAACTTGAATCACGATAACATTGAATCCAGCTGACGACCTGTAAGTCCATCCCTTGCAGCTCTTCGTGACATACCAATGGCACCTCCACCCTCTGCGTCCATGCCTTTAGGCCAGCGAGTGATGGCTCTTGCTCAAACACTGCAGTGAGTTGACCATTTATACCTTCGCGTTCAACTTGACTGAATGCGGTAACAGATTCGGCTGGTTTGTCGGACATCTTACACTTCTGTTCTGCGCGCTCCGATACGGACTGTCATACGTCACCTTCCACCCTTACTCACGTTGGGCTCGCTTCTCCTACCGCACCGCTTTTGTGGCTGCCGCGGCGACGTACGGAATTGTTGTTTACAAGGCCTACCGTGCACGCGCCCGCTCAGGAAGTCGTCAACAGGGCGGTGCATTGGCATTGGCTGGTGATGAAAACGTGCAATATCTCGGTATGTTCCCAACACCTGGAGCACGCGACCCATCAAGACACCCCAAAATACTAATTCTCACCTCAGCTATGGCACTTGTCTGGCTCTTTTCCCGACAAGTCCCTCTCGCCCTCCTTCCTTTCATGGTCTACTCAATCTTCCACGTTGCAACCTATACCCGCACAAATCTGATCCCCACCATCCAGCCTCCCTCCTCCACGCCTTCCCCGTCCTCCCCCGGCAAACCCACCAAATCCTCTTCTCCACTCGCGGACACAATCGGCAAGTTTGTCAAAGAATACTACGATGCTTCCATGACACTTGTCGCTTCTTTAGAGCTTTTCCTCTGGTTCCGTGTCCTCTTCTCGGCTATTATCTTCACCAAAGGTAGCTGGATCTTGTTGGCCATCTACACGGTGTTTGTCCGCGCCAGATACTCCCAGAGCAGCTTTGTGCAAGGGACGATTGCCCAGGCTGTTGCCAGGGTGGATGCGATGATGGCGGGGCAGGGAACGCCGCCCGTTGTGAGGCAAGGGTGGGATACGGTGAAGGGCCTTATGAGGCAAGCGACGGAGGCCACGGATATGAGGAGGTTTGTTGGGGGCCAGCAAGGAGCTGTCCCCAAGAAGGCGCAGTAGGGGGAAGTAAGTGTGAGATTGGAGGAGATAACGTGGTAACGTGCGAAAAATGGCGAGGATTGCAAAGGTTCAGATTGTTGATGGAAGGGTAAGGTGCTGGAACGGAGGGGAGTGAGAGCTTGGTACGCTTGGCAAGATCAACGGATGGTACGGAGGCTGAGCATATGTTGTGGTGGCATCGTGGGCTGTCTACCACAGTCTTTGTGGAGCCTACAGTGTCTTGCAGATCGTATTTCCATTTCGTTTCACGTCTGTTGAGCGTGGAGCCAGCGGAAAATACATGCTTCATTCCTTGTCTCTTCTGTAAACTACTACCAAATTCGGAGCTGCAAAATACGAATAGATAGAAACCCTCAGAGTGCAATATTATTTTGACTGATCTAATCACCTGTTGTGCCGCAGTCGTATATTTGCCCTGTGACTTTGATCGTTTGACCTTCGTAGTCATCCGCACAAAAAGAAAATTAAATCAAAATTCGCAGCCTACACCCTTCATCCAAAGCCATGTCACAAACAATACCACAACACCCACGCTCATCCCCCACCTCCATATCCGCCATCCCCCTCCTCCACGAAAACCCCTCAAACTCCCCCCACTCCACCCCCAAGCCCCACCACTCAGTTCACATGCCCTAAACCGCGAAAATCCACCATTGCGCCCGTAGCAATCCAACCCACACCATGCCCCGCCTCTCCCTCGACCCCTCCTCCACGCCTCAGTCCCGCGACACCTCCCCCAGCAACACCGCCCACCTAGCATCCCAAGTCTCCGAGGCCCTCCACTCCCCCACTGAAAACGCGCGCCAACGCCTTCTTTCGGGCTACGACACCCATGCTTGCAACGAAGTCGGTGGGGCTTGCGAGCATGGGATGTTGAGCCCGAGAGAGGATAGTCCGGCGCCGGGGGTGTATGAGCGGAGGGGGGGGAGGGTGGTGAGGGTGGGGGTGGTGGATGAGGAGAGGGATGGGGGGAGGGTGGGGAAGGCGAGGTGGGGTATGGGGGGTGGAGGGGAAAAGAAGCGGTAAGGTCGCCGCGTTCTATGGGGAGCTTGGGTGTTTTGTTTGCTAATTGATTGTGGGTTTGTGCAGATATCTAGCATACTATATCCCTTTTCTCCAGTGGATCCCGCAATACCGCCTCTCGTACCTGCGCGGCGACCTTATTGCCGCTCTTACTATGGCTTCCTTCTACATCCCGATGTCGCTCTCGTACGCCGCGAACCTGGGGCACATTCCTCCGATAAACGGTCTTTACTCTTTCGTGTTTAATCCGTTCATCTATGCTTTACTAGGGAGTTGTCCGCAGATGGTTGTGGGTCCGGAAGCCGCCGGCTCTTTGCTGCTTGGGAATGTGGTTAGGGATTCGGTAGATAAAGGATATTCGGGGGAAGTAGATGATGTGCTTAATGCGCGCATAGCGGGTGTGGTGACGGGCATGGCAGGCGCGGTGATTTTTATTGCGGGAATTACAAGATTAGGGTTTTTGGACAGTGTGCTGAGCAGGCCGTTCCTGAGGGGCTTTATCAGTGCGATTGGATTTGTGATTTTCGCGGATCAGTTGATTCCGGAGATGGGTCTGATGGAGAGGGCGAAGGAGGTTGGAGGTGTGAGTCATGGTAGTAGTGTGAATAAGTTGGTGTTTTTAGTCGAGAACGTTCGAGCAGCGCATGGGTTGACTTGTGCAGTTGCTTTTGGGAGCTTTGGGATTATCATGGCTTGCAGGTATGTACTATTTATGGGTGGCTATCTCAGGGAAAAGAAATTGACCTTGCCAAAGGGAGGTCAAGAGACGACTGCAGCCTCGATATCCAGATGTGGCTTATGTTCCAGATCGGTTTATCATCGTTGCACTGTCAGCAGTCCTTACCTGGAAGTTTGGCTGGGATAAAAAGGGTCTCGAGATCCTTGGGAACGTGGAGTCCAGCACAGGTTCACCTTTTCCGTTCCACTGGCCGTTCGTGCCCGCTCATATGAAGCATGTACGGGATGCCATGAGCACTTCTTTCCTCATTGCTCTCCTAGGCTTTTTCGAATCTTCCGTTGCTGCAAAGAGCTTAGGAGGTGGCGAAGGCAAGGGAAGCGAAGGTTTGCAAGGCATCAATCTTAGCGCGAACCGTGAGCTTGTGGCTCTAGGGGTCGCAAATCTCATTGGTGGTTGCTTCATGGCTTTGCCGGCCTTTGGTGGTTATGGTAGGAGTAAGGTTAATGCATCGACGGGCGGCAAGACGCCAATGAGCAGTATCTTCCTTAGCATCATCACCCTGATCTGCATTCTTTTTCTCCTCCCCTACTTTTACTATCTGCCCGTGAGTTTCGTGCACCTTATACATTACAGGAGCAGGATAGAGCTGATGGGTATGTAGAAGGCTGTCCTTTCAGCCATGATCTCTGTGGTGGCGTACTCCCTGATCGAAGAAGCTCCTCATGACATTCGCTTCTTTATCCATATCCGTGGCTACTCAGAGCTATTCTTGATGTTTTTGATATTCGCCTCTACAATTCTGTATTCACTTTCCCTTGGAATTGCCCTGGGTGTCGGTCTTTCCCTTCTATCTGTCGTCCGCCACGCCACAAAGCCGAGGATCCAGATTCTAGGTAAAGTCCCTGGAAGTCACGGCCACTTCGAGAACGCTGAGAATAATTCGCAAGGTCTTGAATTCATCGAGGGCTGCCTGATCGTAAAGATGCCAGAGCCGTTGACGTTTGCGAACACCGGAGATTTGAAGAGTCGATTGAGACGGTTAGAACTGTATGGCACGAACGATGCACATCCTGCTCTTCCGAGGGTCCGGTGGCCTGAGCATAACAGGAATATCATATTTGATGTCCACGGTGTCACTGGGCTAGACGGCTCAGGGACGCAGGTATTGACCGAGATCGTGGATAGCTACGTGGAGAGAAAGGTGCGGGTGTTCTTCTGTAGAGTGCCGAATGAGAAGAGTCCGGTGTGGAAGATGTTCGAAAGGAGCGGTATTGTGGAGAAATGTGGAGGACCAAGACACTTTCTGAAAAGTGTTGACGAAGCGTTGAAGATGACAGAACTGGAGAGTTTGTCGGAAACTTATACGGATGATCCCCAGGGTGTGAGCTGATGCTGTGAGAGAAGAGAGGTATTTCGGTATCCCATCGTGCATTGGGCGGTTTTCCTGGCATAGAAAGCGATGTTTGGTATATTCCCCAGGGTGAATGCTTATACATGTCGTACTGATGGTGTACTTCACCCACTATAGGCTGCAGATTTTGGCTTATCTTTGATGGCAAGAGATGAAATTACCAACTAGCTATCTTACATATTGAATGCATCTCTTCCATGTCACCAAAAATACCTACGTATAGCCCTAGACTGTCTAACCATAGGCGAATACGAGAACATTAATCTTCAATGTACGACAACCTCTTCCACGTTCAACACCATCATACATGCGCTCTATAGACATAATTGACATATCGGCGATCTTGAAACATCAGCATAGCATAACCATGCCTTTCCTCTCGTTCTTTGTCCTCGTAATTGGTATGCTTCTGCCTCTTACGTTTGCTGGCTCTTCCGCTCAAGCTGTCTTAAGAACCCTTGACAATGCACCAGTTTTGCACTTTACACTTGCTCGCCGTGGTGGAGAGTTCACGGCAACAGAATATGGGCGGGATCTAGTAAATCTTACATACCTGGTCGAAGAGCTTGATAAAGCAGAAGCTAGATTCAACTTGACGCGGCGTGAAGTAAAGGGGAACAAGCTAGTAAGGAAGGCCAAGCTTAATGAGCTTGGAGGGAGGGAGAAAGGAGCTCTCATGGGAAGTGTTACAGGAGGTGGCATCTGGTGCATACTGTTCCAATTACAACCAGAGGTTCAACGCTGACTGCATACTTGTTATAGGTATGCAAGCATCGGCATCGGTGAACCGGCCCAGCAAATCGAGATGGACTTGAATATGTTAGCATCGGATTTCTACGTCGTCACAACTACCAGCCGCAAAGGAAGCAGATATGACGATCTCTTCTCCCAGTCACATGGTATTGTTCCTCTTCCCTGCAACGACTGGAGTCAGCTGACGGTGCAAACCACAGTCAAATCTAATGAGCATCCTTACCCAACATGCAGCCTCCCTACTGACATTTTTCATCTTCCAACTGTCAACACTCAACTCCCTCTTTCTTTTGCCTATTGCCGTCCTCTGAAGTTCTCACGGAACACACTGGAAGCCTCTGGTAGCACCCTAGGCCTTGCTCCATCAGACCACCTTAGCCAGACGGGTTCCACGTCTCTCCTCAAGCAACTTCTTGATACAAAGGCCATCGAGCGACCCATCTTCTCCTTGATGCTTCTCAATGGCCACGAAGGCGTGCTTAGTGTTGGTGGTACTGGTGCGAGTGCCGTCCAGTTAGTGGAAAAGCAAACGAGGGATGAGTTGGATCGTGTTGGTGCATTGGAAAGAGGAGAGATTGCTCCAGCTCCCATCGTCAATGGGCTGGTAAAAAGAGGCGGAAGAGGCTCCAAAGGGGTTGTCAGTCGACAATCAGATTGGGAAGAAGGATGGACATGGAACAAAGTCCAGGGAGCAGAAGGATGGTGGCAAATACTTATGCAGGCAATATGGGTTGACGGAAGCAAAGTGTTGCAGAACCAAGCGGTGGTGATTGACGTGAGCGATATCCGTTGGGGATGATTACTAGCGAAAGGCCTGAAACACAGAGGACCGTATTGACATTTACGCAGATCAATAGCCCTTTTATTCTCGCTCCACCACTCGCGGCCAAAGCATTCTACGGTTCCATCTCTGGTTCCCGTCCCCTCCCAGCTCCCTACTCGAACTTCTACGTCTTCCCCTGCCTCAACCCACCTGTCATGCACTTCGAATTCGGTGGGATTAAGTTTCCAGCCATGCACGGTGGAAGGGGCGTCGACTGGAGTGGTGTACCTGGTGGTAAATTCAGTCTGGGTAGGCTAAAGGAAGGGAGTGGATACTGTGTTGGTTCTGTGGTAGAAACCCGAATGGGACTTCGCGAAGAGAAAGACGGCGTTAAGAGTGATGGTAGAAAAGGAAATCGTTCTGGAGCAGGTAAGGGAAGTCTAGGAGGAAATGGAATGAGAGATGTATGGGTTATTGGAGAGGGATTCTTTAGAGGGGTTGGTGGGGTGTTTGATGTGAGTCCTCCTTGATCTTTCTAACCACCTTCGATTCCTGTCGCAATACTGATCGATGATTTCTACAGTTCAAAGAGCATAGAGTCGGATTTCGCACGTATTAACAGATATCACCTGAGTTGACAGTGATGGGATACTTCTAGAATGTGCGCATTGCCAAATCAAGCATAGATGGGACAGATTGAAGGATTGTTCGAAATGATGAGCAGAGTAGCTGTGACGGTTTAGACTAGGTAGACTTTTATAGAACAATCGAGGGCTTCTTTGCTGAAGCGAAGTAGGTACAAGGATGAAAGTGTAAGTCGACGTCGTAACTTGGCAGCTCTGGGCGCCAAAAGGACCGTAGATCTATCGGAGCCGCTGAAAGAAGCGATAACACCCCACTAGACCAAACGTGGCGCATGCAATTCGATCTGCATGCCACTTTCACTTCCCTGCACATTCACTTCGACGACCAATTCACATTGTTGTGTTTGGCACGCATTGCAAAGCTCCATGGTTGGGGCTCCAGAATTCAAGGTCGGATTGAACCAACGCTCAGCTCGGTGCAAAACCCACCACCCCCCAGCTCAGATGAGATGCTTGAGAACAACAACCGCACCTTAGAGCTGCACCATAACGATCGCTCGGCAAACCAGCTAATTCAGGTTTGCCCTCATGGACCGCAAGAGGAAATGTTAGTATCTCATAGAGCTGGACGAAGTCCGACAATCACAAGAGCTAATCTGTAACCGTCAAGGCGAGATACGAGACCTGAATGCTCGGGCATGGGCAGGCGATAAAGGTGGTCCACGTCTTTGGCATCAGACGTCTGCAGCTGGAGACTTACGCTTGAACAGATGTGTTTCCTGCTAACGCGTCCCTCGACTCCTCTTTCAAGAAGAACACTGCTTTCATCAAACGCCTGAGGACGGCAATTACAGCTTCAAGCGCAAGCACGTTCCTTCAAGAAATCCGCTCGCTGTCGCTGCACAAGTATATCTCTGAGGTTATTTCTGCGAGCTACGAAGGCCTCTGCAAGCTCAAAACTCCAGCCGAGATCGCTGTTGGTGTCGAGATAGTCAGTGCACTACATCAGCGATTTGGTCCGGCGGAATACACGAGCTATCTAGGATGGCTATTGGGGCGTGGCATGAGTACGCCAGAAAAGGCGCATCTCAAAGCACTTAGCCAAGATGCTAAAGAGAAGGAGGAGAAGGAGCGCTTAAGCAGACAGAGAGTGTTGCTCAAAGGTGTCACAGAACTTTGGCTTGTAGGATTGCTAAGAAGCTTAGACGATGTGGTGAGGCCGGATGATGCCACGGCTAAGGGGAAGGAGAACACTGGAACAGCTAACAGCAAATTGGGGGAAGTTGTCGGGAAGGCTAAGCCTGGACAAGGCGCTGTCAAGGTGGATCGCGGTATAGACGCGGAACCTTTCCCTCTAGAGGTCTTGAAAGATCTGCTTGGGCACGATAAAGAACACACCAATTTGCCTTTGGTAGTGTTGTTCGTCAAGAGCTTTGCATGGGATGTACTTGGGATCAAAACAACAGGCCCTGAGGGGCGCAAGCGTCCGGAGGCTAGTGGGGTAACCGCTGCGGGCTCGGAAGCTGGGTACTTGAGCTCGGCTGAGGAGGACGCAACCGTTTCAATTACAGCTGACGATCCATCCTTGACAGCCCCTGAGCTGCAGCAACGGTTTAAAAATGTGCTGGACCGGTATCTCGAGGACCTAAAGGTGCACATGATCAAAGATCAAAAGACCATTACCGCACAGGCGCGACGGAATGCAGAAGCTTATGTCAAATCTGGCGAGGTCTTTGAGGATCGGCAAGCAAACCATGATAAACTGATGAAAGCACAAGAAAAACTTGTTGCCAATGCACAAGTCCTATGTGATGCTTTAGGGCAGGAAATGCCTGACTTAAAGGAGGAGGATACCAAAGAGGCTGCAGGACCTACTGGTATCGGCCTTGTGAAGACGGGAGAATATCTGCGGGGCCAGGTAGATGGGGCGGGGATATGGGAGGATGACGATGAGCGGCGCTTCTACGAGAACTTGGTCGATCTCCAAGACAGAGTTCCTGGCATTTTGCTTGAAGACGCCAAGAAGAAAAAGTCCGATGGAGATGAACAGGTAGGTAAAAGGGCTGAGGCCGCTCCATCCAACGCCGAGGTCAAGGAGACTCAGGAGAAATCGCTTGGAAACGGAGCTATAGACGACCAATCCACTGCGATCGCCAACAAGACTGTTGGTGCACAGGTCGACGCTCTTCTAGCTCGCCTACCAGAACTTCAAAGCAAGGAACAGGTCGATCAGGCCGCCATGGACTTTTGCTTTCTCAACTCCAAAGCATCGCGCAATCGTTTGATCAAAGCAGTCCAAGAAGTACCGAAGGGCCGATCAGACCTTTTGCCTTTATATGCACGGCTTGTGGCAACATTGGGGAAATATATGCCAGATATCTCACACGGTCTGGTGTCGTATCTAGACGATGAGTTTCGAAGTCTTCAGCGGCGCAAGCAAAAGGACTTCCTCGGCCAGGTTCGGACAGGAAACATTCGCTACCTTGCTGAACTTACCAAATTTGGCGTCGTCCCTGAACATGTGATTTTCCATTGCCTCAAAGTCAGCCTCGATGACTTTTCCAGGATGAACATTGAGATTATTGGTAATTTGTTGGAGAATTGCGGCCGCTACTTGCTCCGTAATCCAGACACGGCTCCAAGGATGAATTCTTTCCTTGAGACTTTGCAGCGCAAGAAAGCAGCTCAGCATCTCGGTCAACAGGAGCGAATGTTGATTGAAAATGCTATGTACTATGTCAACCCTCCCGAACGAGCTGCCATACAGCAAAAAGAGAGGACACCGGTAGAACTGTTCATTCGTAAACTTATCTATCTTGACATGAACAAGCGCACATATACGAAAGTGCTCAAGTCCATTCGTAAGCTTCATTGGGAAGAGCAAGAGGTGAGATTCTGCGTCTTCCGTTTGCAGATATCACAATCTAAGTTATTCTAGGTTGTAGATATACTGGAGAAAGTTTTCTCAAAACCAGGAAAAGTAAAGCACAGTAACATCCATCTCTTGGCTTTCTCGATTGGATCACTCTATCGCTATCATCAGGACTTCGTTATCATGGTCATCGACAATCTCTTGGAGAAGGTAACTCTGGGCCTAGAACAGAACGATTTCAAGTTCAACCAGCGACGGATTGCTGAGGTGAAGTATCTGGGCGAACTGTACAATTACAAAATGGTTGACTCGCCTCTCATCTTCGATACCCTATACCGGATTGTTACTTTCGGACATCGTAAGCGTGGCTTACACAGCTTATGGCTTCGTTGCTAACGGATCTGTAGCGGGTGGTACACCTACATGGGGCAAGCTAAATTCTCTCGATATGCCAGACGACTTCTTCAGGATTCGCCTTGTATGCACATTACTGGAGACTTGTGGTGCTTGCTTCGACCGTGGTGCTGCCAAGAAGAAGCTTGACTTCTTTCTGACGTTCTTTCAGGTGCGTCGATAGGAACATATTAGGGAGTCGTTCTAACAAGCGTTGGATAGTACTACTACCACACCAAAGAGCCTCTTCCCATGGACATCGACTTCATTGTTCAGGATACTTATGCGCTAACAAGACCATTGTGGAAACTAGCTAAAGACTTTGAGGAAGCTGGTCGTGCTTTTGCCGAGTCTGTTACGCAAAATTACAAGACTACAGAAGCAGAGAAGACGATTGAGCCCGACGCGCCTGAGGATGATGCTTCTTCCGAGGATGACCCCGATGACGACGAATTGCAGGTCCCTGAAATGGAAGATGCACATTCGTCGAGCGAAGAGGCTGAAACAGAGGTCAGACTTGATTATTAAGTCTTGAAATACGCTGACTCTCTGCAGCCTATGACGAATGGCGGTGCGAAGCCAGATTCTGATTTCGAAGAGCAAATTATTGTCACTCGTCAAGAGGAAGAACGAGACCCAGATGCTGAAGCCGATTTTGATAAAGAACTTGCAAAGATGATGTCCGAGAGTTTAGATTCTCGCAAATTCGACAGAAAGCCTATGTTTGACGTTCCATTGCCTATGCGCCGCGCGCCGAAAGATATATCTACAGCTGGCGAAGACAGCCCTAACGAGGGTACTGCGACTCCGCCAAATACCATGGCTTTCTCTTTGATGACGAAGAAAGGCAACAGACAGCAGGTACGTTACAACTCTTCGCGTCGTCGAACTGAAGGGCTGAAATGTAAATCTAGACTCGGACGATCGAGATGCCCTCCGACTCTCAATTTGCCGTTGCGTTGAAGAATCAGAAGGAGGCTGAGCGCGCAGAGCAGCAGCGTATCAAGAATCTTGTTTTGAACTACGATCTGCAAGACTCGAACGCAGACCAAACTGGTACAGATCATGGCCTTTACTTGAACTATTTTCCCCAACCAAACCCCAACATCCCAGTCATTTCTTCGTATATAAATACTCACAACGCTCTATCTGAAGGTCTCGGTGGAGAGAAGCATGGCACTTCTCATCACCAACACAATGCATCCCTGCATCAATCGTCGTCCGCACCCAACGCCAGCCCCCGGCCCGCCGACAAGTCTGGCACGAATCGAAGCGGCCAGCGCGCAAGGAAGTTACAACTTAGTGATGTTGACTGGTATGGACAGAAGCCCGGCTCTTCCCGGAGCCGGGGACCTAGGGGTTCACGAAGAATGGCTGGCTAATCCCAACCCGATCGGGTTTATAGGACTTGAGAAACACGATTTTGCTTGCTACGGCAAGTTCAAAAACTACTACCAAATTATCAACATGGTCTAAGGTCGATTCTCTCGGATCAGAGAGCAACCTTATGCCAGCGATCCTCGCTCTATCCCTTATCCGAACATGCGATAGCCACGCCTTGCAGCGATACCAACGAGACTCGTCTCCGCATCAATGACAGGCGAGTGACGTGCGGAGATAACCCTCGAGGCCGCGAACGTCTAGTCGCCTCGCATGCAATGGTAGTCGGCTGCTTGGCAGATGCGGGGAAAGTTACACTGCGCTCGTTGCCCTCCCTTCTTTCTAAAAGAGCAGCAGTTCGGAGGACAGAGTGTGGTCATTCATTCCGATTGTGGTAGATTTCAGATGACGGCAGAGTTATTGTACACTACCAGAATCAATTCCCAAACAAGAAACGCCCACCTGTTTGATATGCGTGATTGTTGTGAATGTAGGAAACGTACAACTCCTTGATAGTACCCCCCCGGTATGGACGTTTTGCTTTGCGCAGGCAGAGCATAAAACCCCCTTCTCGGCCCATTGGGAAACCAGCAAAACCCAAAGACTTGTACCGGGAAAGAAGAAAAGGGGGGAAACCTAGGGCTGGATAGGTAGTGCACTTGCACACCGCCAAACAAGCCACTAAACCAACAACCTCACCCTCCCTTCCAGAATAGAATCGCTTTCAAGCCCCCCCCCCTCCTCACCCAAACATGCACCGTGGTTCTCTCTATAGCATGGCTAACTAAGTCTGTGGGGGACTTGTGGGCGTGGTGTGTGTGTGGAGGGGATGGAGATGCTGAGGGGGGGCGGTGAGGGGTGGTGGGGGGGATATGGCTGAGGAGGGGGTGGGTCGGCAGAGCAATATAATCGGCTTTTTGGGGATGATATAGCAGCTTTTTTTTTGTGAGGAGGGGTTTGTGGTTTGGTGCGATGGATGGGTGGGTGGGAGTGAGGGGGGGAGGAGGGTGTTGCTGCTTTTGGGTTTCTTTATGTGGGGGGTGGTGTTGATGGGTGAGGGGTGGGGAGAATGGCGCGTTGTGGGTTTGGTTTTGGGATTTTGTGCTTTTTTGGGGGGGTTTGATGGGTTGGTTGGTGGTTTGAGTGGTGGTTTGGAATACATAGGCGGGCTAATTGCGATGATAGATTTAGTTGTTGTTGTGGTTGGGATTTGGATGTTGATGTGGGAGGAAGTTTGAAGATTCATTAACATAAAAGGCAAAAGCCGAAAAACAATGATAAGTCTTTGTGGAATCTGTCTTGCTACAACGAAATGAAAAGTCTTTTCAGCTCGAATACGCACAAGCTTTCCTGATGCTACAACGATACGGACGTGACATCTTCTCTCTTGCGATGGTTTCGACAATTATGGTCAATCTCGTCATGGTAGCTGTAAGAAGAGGTCTACCACGAGTTGGATTTGCAAGCCGTTGTCCTTGCGGTCGTTCAATATTTGACCAATGCGCCTAATTTTGCAGCTGCACTGGCGTCATCTTAGTTAGGATCGGTTATTGCCGAATAGCTGAAGGATCATCACATCGGTATCCTTCGCAGTACTGTATGGCGAAGCTGTAGCTAGCTAGGAAGTATGTACAAAACGGCTGACCAATGCATCTTCTTTTTTTTCCTGATAGGCAAGACGTTGGTGTTGCCGAAAGGTCTGGCGTTTGGGTTTCAGGTGCAAATTCTCCCTCCTATAAGGAGATTCTAAAGTCCAGGCAAGATGTCATGCGCATAGACGGTGACACTCGTCCCTGCCTCGTACCGATATAGAAAGTCCCTAGGTTCCCTACCGAGAGGTCCAAGGATGTTACATTCTCTGCTGAGCGTAGCGTGCCTAAACCATGGCTCATGGTTTGGCGCAGTGGGTGACTGTTAATGGAACGAATTCTCCATTGCCGTTTTGTACACGCTCAGTTACAATGCTACAGATATATGCGGATTTTCTTGTCAGGATGAATATCCAGAGTCTACGTCCCGTCGTCAGTGGGCGGAAATGTTCGTGTACGGTTATCTTACAAGATTGTAACTTGCACATTCCTGGGCTTGATCTGGGCTTAGAGGTGCAGCCCAGAAAATGACCTGCTCGCCTACCGACGAGCAAAATACCTTGCTTGGATCGCCTACGACACTGTCAAGGATTTGTCTGAAGCCATCTGTTTCATCTTTTAAGGCCCCCTTCTTGGGGAAAAGTATGTAGCTAATAGTGTTCTGAGCCAGACGCGACTGTGTAGAAGGGGGTGAAAGGCTAGAGGAAGCTTGAGAATTCGTATTGGTCGGTGGAAGAGGTGATGGAGTTGTGGGTGGCGGCATAGCGAGCTGTTCCAAGATATATTTTTTCTGCTTTGATAGAGTATGTTGGTGATGAAGTGGGAAGATAAACATATTGCGATGAAATTTAAACACCGCCGCTAGGATTTGGATCCCAGCGGCTAACACTGTTCAGTGATTGGTCAGTCTATGTGGCACAATAGGTCATTGTGGGTAGTAATCGTACACGTTATGATGTAAAGGTAAGATGGACCAGGACCCAGAGGTCTATGCCTATAGTGAAAGACCGGTCAGCTTGAACTTGCCGCAACAACCACCATGCCAGACGGGATAAGTAAAGCTACACCATTCGGAGGCATCAGGCATCAGGCATATGATCGTATGTTGTAAATATATATCTCTACGCTCCTTCAATTGGTGCTTCGGTTTCACTCCCGTTCGAATCACGCCTTACCGGTACGTCAACAACTTCGAGGCAAACGACAGGCGGGTGCCCTGTGGCGGATAAATAATGGTGTGGAGGTCTGGTGCCCCAATTTACGTGGTGGTGGTGGATGAATTTTGATGGTGTGGAGGTGGAGAGGCTGGTAGAAGGAAATAGGATTTTCGAGGCAAAGGTGGTGGTTTTGATGGCATGGCTGAGGAATTCATTTGTTCGATTGCATACTTCAGCTTAGCGAGTGTTTGTATACTGTATAACAGAACACCTACGTTTCTCGTTAACATTCATGCCATAACCTCCGTAGTCTTCCGCTAGCCAGCCCATGTTGCAGAGTTTCCAGCAAAGGGTGACTGTTCTCACCTTGCTTATTAGATGATGGAAGCTCATGTGGACAGAGTTTCAATGATAATGTTAGGGGAGGTGATACAGACCTGTATGATCCTTGTTTCAGGTTCTTTGTTTGACCGGATGGAATTGAGTACCAGTGATGAAAGAAGCAATGGAAATATATTCCGGGATGTCCTGAATCAATGCCGTTTCTAGAGCCCCACATCCTGTACATCTTCACTCTAGCACAAGGGTCCCAAGAAGAAAGCTATGGTTGAATAAGAAAAGTCATCTAGGTAGGTGTGCAGAAAGATAAGAAATAGCCGTCGGTCTGCGGTACCATAAAGATGACTAGACTACATGAATTGATATGGTTTTATTTTGGTTAAGATGGTTGGAAACCGTCAACTCGTTCTTTTCGTAATGAGAAAAACCCTCAAAACTGTCGCTTAGGCTGATTCAGAGCTTGACTATGATCATATTCTACTAAATCTCGAAATCCACAGGTAGTAAGTGCATAAGTAGGGGAGATGAATTCGAGGACTGGGGTGGTTCTAAAGTTTGCTACCTAGGTGGAACGAAAGCTGTTCGAGTTGTTCCGCATGTGCTCGAGGTTCAGATTATTACGAGCTTGGGTGTATGCGTGTTCGTTGCTGGATTTATGGGTCAGCCTGGTTTGAACCTGGCTAGCAGGATGGGGTGGAAATGGAATGATCGTCATGCTATTTAGCACGAGTAGAGGTGTGTTGAGTAGCGAGATGCGGTATTGAAACCCCAGTATTAAAGCATTGGAGAAATATTCTAGCTCCTAGAAACATTACACAGTAATACACATTCATCTTTAATTAACATACATGATAAGAAATTGTAGACTTCCGCCGATCAACAGCGTGATAAATATAGAACCAAGACCTCAAAACTAAACCATGAAAAACCGTCGAAAACCATCGCAGCTGCTAAAAAACATAAGATACGGTGCATTGACAACATATGAACGTATACGAAACCCCAATTACAACAAGAAACCATTGCCTCCCACCGATTAACAGCGAGATATGGGACCAGGTCCCAAAATTAAATCATTGGGGGGGAAACAGCACATTAAATACCCTCAATTCTGATCAGAACTCTCTCCGTTGTATAGAACTTTGACCTCTCCATCGATTCGGGGCCGTGCCTTGCTCGAAATATAATCCTTTACATTTTGAGCTGTTTTTCCTGGCACTTGGAGCTGGCCTTGGAGTTCTGGAAGCGATAGGAAATATGCAGCAAGACCGGACACAGATCCAGTGGCTAGGCGGTTGATTAGTCGATATGCTTCTATAAAGGTTTTAGAAGTGAAATGTCTTACAGAACGAAGTTCCGGATTGTATTTTAGGCGAGCTACCTGTGTTCGCTGCACAGACAATGTCCACGCCAGGTCCGGATAAACTGAGAAGCGGACCCCCCTGAGAAAATTTCGCTCTTTTACCACTATTATCGGTAGCACCGACCACGATCAAGTTTGGAAAATCACGTGCAAATAGGGCAGGATAGTCATCAATGTCGGTTCGCCCGTCCCTTCCCTAATTTCACAAATAGATCAGTTAAAATTTCTCCACTTGTTGGGAACACTCATGAGCGAATACGCACATTCCCATTCCCCGACGCCGTAATCACGACAACATCATCTGAAAGCAGTTCCCCAATTAGCTGTTTTGCCTGGGTAAGCGCTTCGTCATCCATGTCCCCGTGGAAACCGTAAGAGAGGTTGACAACAGCTCGCTTTTGCAAACTGTTCTCTCTGATGTCGTTCACGATCTTGGTCAACGCGTCCAATGCTGCGGCTTCAGAGCTGTCTTCCGGATTGTTATCAGCCAACTCCGGATATTTGACAATTACTACATTGGCACCCTTTGCGGTGCCGTATTTCGAACCAATGGCCATTGAGTATATGCATGAGCCGTGGCCAGTAGGATCATCATCTTCTTCTTTCAGATTAATGATATACCTATTGTCGTTGGGGTCTCCGGCGAAGATCCAACGTTTACTTCCGGGGGCTAGTTTCCATTCCTAGACCCAATCAGTCCCTATCATCGAGGCCACAGGCCGAGAAAGAGGTGCCTACATTGCTGTCCTTATTGGCACCTGAGTCATGGATGTAAATGGTGACGCCTTGCCCTGCCTCCTGTCGATACACGAAGTTCTTCAGATTTTTCACGGGGATGTTATCAGGCTGTGATACGACCTTCAGCTGATCTGGCGCATCAGATTGTCTGTTGAGTGTATCCCGCCTGTCATGATTGTTGAAGCTACGATTTTTGCCGTCTCGTCTCCGCTGTCGGGCAACGCTAGCGAAATTTTCTCTGTGGATGATTTTGTCGGGAATTATACCCATGGTCTGTATCTTACTGTTAGTATCAGAAAATTGGGTATAGTTTTCGTGAAGGGCTTACAAGGTTGTAGCTTGCACACTCTTTGGCTTGGTCTGCGGTTAGAGGTGCAGTCCAGAAGACGACCCCCAGGCCGATAGCTGACGACTCATAAATTTCGCCGGGATCGCCTACAACCTTGATGAGTAGTTTTACAAATTTTACTGTTTCATCTTTCGAGGCCCCTGTCTTGGGAAAAAGAAGGTATCGAGTAACGTTCTGTGCCGAAGGTGAAGGAGTAGGGGGCGACGATGAACTCGAAGAGGGTTGAGTGGTATTAGTGGTTGAGGGCGGAGGCGGAGGGTTCGAAGAGGATGTTGAAGGTGGAGGTGGTGGGGGCGAGGAAGAAGAAGATGGATCCTGGTGACTTGGACAATCGCCCACGGCGATGCAAGCTGTCTCTCGATTCTCTAGATCCCGACTCTGCAGTTCGACTAGATTGACCGGAGACGACCCTAGCGCCAACGCGCACAACGCGTGCGATGCACAGAGTAGAAAGAATGATATCATCTTCTGATTGAAAGAGCCACCCCCGAGGGTATATATATGATAGGAGTGGCGATTGTAAATAAATGGAGTAACTACTCGTTCTCAGATCGCCGGTTTAGTATGGAGAAAAGATTAAAGAAACACCGAATAAACCAGACGAGTAGGCTCTATATATATAGAAAGAAGAAAGCATCCCGCCTGATAAAAGCCTCTGATACCCAAGTCATTGACGGGATTCACATTGAGGCGTAGTACTTCGAATTTGGACAGGATGAGTCCTGAAACTGGCAGTGGCATACGAACATTATAGTCCAGCGTAGGAGTGTAATGAACACAAATGGAAGCGGTCGATGAGAGGAGGATTAGTTGGATAAAGTAGATGGCTGTGAATCTTCTCAAAAGAACACTGAGTATCTAAACTCTTTGGAGCTGGCGAAGGAAGAACACAGCCCCTGTAGGCCCTTTAAAAATGCTAGCCAGGCATATATTAGACAACCTTTTCAGACGTTCGGTCCAACGGATTGTTGGTGTTGCAAGTCCACGAAAAGAGGGTTCTTTGGATGTTCCATAGTGGTCCCAGGGCCAGCAGTGGTTGAAATGACATGCAAGCAACCACAAAAACATCAAGGAGGTGGTCTAAAGCTGTGTGCTTGTGTTTCATGTGCTTCTTTTGACAGTGCGTGATCCATTGAAGGAGTGAGAATAAGCAGAAAAATGATCCCGTGCCATAGTCCAAGAGGTGCAGTAACAACGCTGAGTTTTAAGATGTGCTCGCAACCACATGGGCTGTTCCCATGTGTATTACAATGTTCGCGCCTTTCCACTTAGTAATAAGGGGATGGCGTACCAGCTCAGCAGAAGTCTCCATAAGAGCACTTCAAGTCTCGCTGCCTTCCATAGAGTTGGCTTTGCAGGGGATCTGTTACCGCGCAAGATACGCACAGTGGCATAACGGATTGTCTGGATATCCTGCCCTTTCGCTTGACACATGGGTGATTGAATGGAGCTAGGTTGGACCGTAAGAGTAACAGACTCAGCGCCATTTTTTGCTGCGGCCAGCGGCTAGGTGGTGCCACTAGGATCTGTATACAGTATGTTACATGTTCCCAAGGTTCAAAGCCGCACGATGATTTGAAAGGAAGCTCAGGACGGTAGTACATCAATGATTGTTTCATCCGGCAACCGCCGCGGTAGTCGTAAGGCTGAGATCCTACAGCTTGAAACCGGAAAAAGCATCCATGGGACTTTCGAGCACATGATGGCATCAGGCATCCATTTTATATCCCGTTTATCGATGTTCGCCTATGATTCGTGCTTTGCTCTGACCGTCGTTCATCGGTCATATTTCACATACGTGTCATCGCCACTTTTCTGCGTTCATAACCCTAGGTGGATTGACCACTCTCGAAAACAGTTACTGCGATACATAGGAATTTCTTCGACCAAACCTTAAAGATCACATTCGCACTTGTTCCATGCAACATGATGACACCAAATCTATCGTGTCTTCCCACGGAACTCCACAATGTAATCTTTGAATCGTGCGAACAGCATGACTTGCTCAGCTTGGCGCAATCCTCGAAGGCACTGTTCCTGAGCACTGTACCTCTAATATATCGTTATGTCGACCTGAGCACGCACAACCGAGAACCCGACTTCACTGGCGAAAGGGATCAATGGGCGGATGTGCATCCTCTACGCCCGCCTCCTGTCACAATGATACACCGACAACATTCCTTCCTACTTAGTTTGTTGAGGTACCCAGAACATGGAAAATATGTCCGTCATCTCACTTGGACTCTCACGTTTGCTTCCGACATCGAGCGCGAGGGCACTCGTCTGCTGGCCGAGGATACACTCCAATTTCCTGAAACGAAGATTTGGAACGCTTTCGAAAGTATGGTCAACGTTGAGAAGCTAGACTTGGCATCGTTGCACGTCCTTTGTACACCATATCTTGCCCAATGCCCATCAAGTCTCTTCTCCTCATCAGTCTCTATCCGGTTACTTGGCCGGTTCTCATTCCAACTTGCTTCCGCGATACTTCATTCCGTTGACGCTACGAAGTTGAAGCAGCTGTGTCTCGATGATGTCCAAGATTGGGGCCAGCATACAGATGGTACACCTATGCTCAGCAGCGATGGTTATGACTTGGGTGGCAGAACAGAGCACAAAAATCCAGACGGCAGCCGTGGCATTGTTTTCCCGGGACCTATGCGAGGATTACTTCCAGTACTCGAAGGCCGATGTCTCTCATTAACTTTCTTATTCCTCCGGAAGGCTGGCCAGATATGTGGTTGTCGTCCGAAAAATTTCCTCCCAACGCCAGCTGACGAAGAAGTTTACTCTGAATGGGTAGCCTTTATCGAGTCGGTGAAGTCGACCCTCAAAATCCTGATTATAGAACAAGGGACAAATACAATGATTCAACGGCCTATGTGTCTCAAAGGCGGGATCCGTAGAATGGATGCCCGTTTCAGACGTATGGTCATTCCGTGCCTCGAAAGCGGTGGGTGGTCTTCACTGCAGAGAATGGAGCTTAGAGGCACTGGAATAGAGACTCGCTCGGGGAGGAATGGAAATGTGGAAGCGGTTCAGAAAGCCATAGGACCGACTGCTGAATTGGTGGTTGGCCAATGGGCGGAAAAACCATGCCCAATGTTCCATGGCTTTGACTTTGTATCTGGGTTTTAGTCAGTAAAAGCCTCCGTCAATTCTGATTTGTACCGGTTTGTTTCTTCTGGCGGGAGAGTTAACGTCCATGACAACTCTATACGTGAATATGACGTATCTAGCTTGAGTAGCCGATCAGTTGACTTGTCCATATACATTCATTCCTAGAACAACATGCTTTAGGATTCGAACGTCAGTCAACAGCCGGTTCTCTCTAGGGCATGGGAAAACTTGAAATCTTCCGCCGTAGCAACTGTTGGCTAAAGGCTGTCAATCAAGCGACAACCTTGCCGTTTTGTTACGACTAAAGATATATCTCACTTTTACCTAGTGATGTAGCCAGTCTTGTAACTCTTGTTGATATCTTGGCAAAGTGTATTGATTAACTCGGATTCAATTGCAAAGCAGGTACGGCAGAACAAATCGAAACAAGGGACGTATCGAATGAATCAATCATGACTTGGATTGTCTCTTGTTCTGGTACCGTAGTTTGATTCACGCACGTTGCATTTCTACAAACAAGACACACTACGAAGCTAGCATAAAGTGGGCAGGCACAGGATTGAAAGACTGGGATAGAAGTCCCATGAAGAAAGTGGAAAGAGGCGACGATGAAGGCCTTGATTTTGGGAGAACAGATATCTTGATTAGGTACACACAGTACGAAGATGAAGCCTGGCCTTACCTTGGGTTTGCCTCGGGTCACGTCACCTTTCTTTAAGCGCATAAGGCGCAGAGCCCCTGAGAATGACGTTTTAGGCAATTCTTCGGCAGGTGCCGCACAGGGGGGGGTCATGGAATGATGAAAGTCTGAGAACTTATAGAGTACACAGTGAATCATACACCACTATACAATAAGGCCGAGTGAGTCTGACGGATGGGATCTGGCCTCTGTTGTGAACGCTTCGAATCTGGTACAAAGTAAGATTCCTAATCTGTGTCTCTGGCTCAGTGGGGACATTCCCACTCTTTTCTCTCTGTCTCTCCAGACTTTTCTCAGGGGCACTTAGATCCCGGATTTCGGATCGCTTGGCGCCAATGATGTGGGACCAAGTGAGCTAAGAATACACTACCTAAGGTACCTACTTATAGATAACCGTGTTAGCGTCTGTGTAGTAGCGGCTATATCATGCTCACGAGTCACGAGTAGGGTCAGGATTGTATTAAACACAGGGGTATATATAAATAGCATCAATTATTTGAATGCTCCATTGCCACCTCACCGTCGACGATGCTATTCAGAAACTCCTTCAGCACCTCATCGTTTGAAGGATTTAGCCTAGCCATAGCAACTTCCTCCTGCAGCAGTCTATCTTCCATATCCAAAAGCTTCTCCTCATCGATTTCAATGCCCTGTGTATAGCGAAGATTCTGCTGACGAGTGACTTCGAACGTCATTTGACGGTGACAGTATAAGCACTTCACTGCAGAGACGATTCTGTTTGGTAGGATTATGCTCTGAAAGGCATCAATGACAGCCTGATTGCGAGGTTTGCCATCGCGTTGAGGCGGCATGGCTGATGGTAGGAAGGTCTATCTATTGCTGGCGACAGCTAGGTCAAACCCCCTGAGCTAAACCAGCTGGGTTTAGCTTGCTTATATAATATAAAACCAATAAACAAACATGAAAAAACCGCTAAGAGGTATTAAACACGTTTATTGTAGAATAAACGGTTTTCCCTGACCCTACTCACGAGTCACATGTTCGGTTGGGAATTGGTGAAACAGCAAACGACACGACCCATCCGTCATCCTGGACCCCTGTGCACGCCCTCCACTTGTCGGCACCTCGTGTTTGAAGCGAGAGCCAACATTTCCCACCAACCAAACCTCCCTACGAGAACAATGTAGCCCTTGCCTACCACCTCCCTCCCGTACAGCCTCAACTCCTTCGATTCCTAATACTCTTCTCTCATGCCTTGATCTTCAGACTCGCCCTGAGCCTGTTTACATTCGTTTACTTCTCAATCGTTGGACTTCAACACCTATCCAGGCGGGCCGACTCGGTACTCTGAACTGCCATTCATCTTGACCGCAATACCCTGCTTCTGACACCCTCCCACGTTCAATTCTCCTCCTGAAAAGTCAACTTTTCAATATTCACTCTCTCTGCAAGCCATGGCCAACTGCGACTGATTGCCAAGCTTGGCTGCTGCGCACACAACACAACACTTCAACCTTGAAAATCCACCTGTGCACAAACTCTCCACAAAGGTGTCCTCCATTTCAAATAGCGCTTTTTGCGAATCGCCTCTTGGTACATCTTCTGGAACGCCTGTGTTGCAGGAAAACTCTGCGTAACCTACTAGGTGAGATTAGCGAACCAGCGCAGCACAGATCGTATCTCACCTTGCACCACCCCCACTTGCTTTGATCAGCTCTGCATCGAGCTGTTGGAGGCAGTATCAGACATTCCACTTCATCTCAAACAAAGTCTTGATCATTGCTGACTTGAAACCTCACTGCAGCTGGCCGCTTCCGACAAACACTTCGCGCCTAGTTTCGGGAGCTCGCATTTCGCACTGGACCGGGGCCAGGTTTGACCTGATAGCCACTGTTATCATCTCTGATTCTCTTCTTTCCATCTCCCTACGTCGTTACTTGGTATCGCTCCTTGCTCAAGATGACGGCCGACAACGGGAATGGGATACCGTCAATCACGGCCCCGTGGCCGACAAAGGACGTGAGTCAAAGGGGGCACACTGGCGGGCGATTGGAGCTCTACTGATGGATTGTAGATTGTATATGTCTCTATCATGGGTGCCGTGATGATGGCGGCATTTCTGGAGTGGTTCCTCTGGCTCGCTGCTTTCCTATACTGTTTGGCCAAAGTCTACTTAAAGGCCGAGCATTGGAGCATCAGATTACTGGCCGTTGTCATGATGATTTTGTTCACGGGCTTCAGGTGAGCTACCGATCTTCGGATTTTGTCAACCTCAAAACTCACGTTACGAATAGAGCCATCTTTCTTCCGATTATGGTCGTTACGCTACCTCTTCCCGCACGAGTTACACAGTACTATCCTAAAACCATGGTGTCGGTCCTACAATGGTTTGCGTTTTGGTCTTTTGCCGGTCTCCTCACGATTCCGTGGTTGTTTTGCGTTTACCAGCTGGTGACCAAGGGACTGGGACGTCAAAAAAGAATGAAGTTCAATTTGGATGAGACGTCAGCACCCAAAACTGTCATCGTCATGCCAGTGTACAAAGAAGAGCCCGAAGTTCTTGTCACAGCCATCGATTCGGTCGTCGACTGCGATTATCCGCCCTCATGTATTCATGTCTTTCTCTCTTTTGACGGTGACCAAGAAGACGAATTGTACCTCAAGACGATTGAAAAGCTTGGAGTACCCTTGACATTGGCGAGCTACCCCAAAAGTATTGATGTCACTTATCGACAGGCCAGAGTTACGGTCTCGCGGTTCCCCCACGGTGGGAAGCGACACTGCCAAAAATCGACATTCAAGCTGATCGATAAGATCTACACCGAGTACTTGAAACGCAACGACAATCTTTTCATTCTCTTCATCGACTCTGACTGTATTCTGGACAAATATTGTATTCAGAACTTCATGTACGAAATGGTATGTCATGCCCCACACAACCACTGTCGCCGGTCCTGAATTTGGGCTTCGGGGTCACATGTGATCCTTATGGCTAATATAAAATTACAGGAGCTCAAGCCAGGCAGTAAGCAAAACATGCTGGCCATGACCGGAATCATTACTTCTACGACTCAGAAGAACACTTTAATTACACTGTTGCAGGACATGGAGTACATTCACGGACAACTCTTCGAACGTTCGGTCGAATCCGGCTGTGGTTCCGTTACTTGTTTACCAGGAGCGCTCACTATGCTACGTTTCTCGGCTTTCAGGAAAATGGCCAAGTACTACTTCGCGGATAAGGCGGAGCAGTGTGACGATCTATTCGATTATGGCAAATGTCATCTGGGTGAGGACCGATGGCTGACCCATCTGTTTATGATTGGGGCCAAAGAACGATATCAGATTCAGCTTTGCACAGGAGCTTTCTGCAAAACAGAAGCTGTGCAAACGTATCGGAGTCTGTTGAAACAGCGACGAAGATGGTTCTTAGGCTTTATCACCAACGAAGTCTGCATGTTGACAGATATCCGATTATGGAGAAGATATCCACTTCTTTGCATTGTTCGGTTCATGACGAACACGATTCGTACTACCGCTTTGCTGTTCTTCATCATGGTTCTCTCCATCATCACGACATCCAACAAGATCCAGAACCTTCCAGTCGGCTTCATTGCTGTCTCACTCGGCTTGAATTGGCTTCTCATGCTTTACTTTGGAGCGCGACTCCGCCGATTTAAAATTTGGCTGTACCCCGTCATGTTCGTTATCAATCCTTTCTTCAATTGGGTATACATGGTCTACGGTATCTTCACCGCTGGCCAGCGGACATGGGGTGGACCTAGAGCCGATGCCGGGGCAGCTGACCCAAACACAACGCCTCAACAAGCCATTGAGCATGCCGAAGCGACCGGGGATGACCTCAATATTGTCCCAGAAACCTTCAAACCCGCTGCCGAAGCTCGCCACCCGGAAAAACAGCTTGGCGTTGTTCCTATCCAACCTTCAGAACACCTCGAAGGTCGCTTCGCGCCTGCCGAACGTCTCCCAGGCGGCTGGTACATGCAAAATAATGACTCTGGCCTTACCCTCCCCAACATGCTTCCACGCGACCCCAACGCCCCTCGCATCCCTTTGCATCCTCGTGACTCCATGGACTCCCTCATGAGCGGCGCATCAGCCACGAACTCCGTCTACATGCCCCGCCGCGTGGAGAGCTTCATGGGCGACGAGGACAGGAGAAAATACTTCTTCGCGCAGCAAGCGCAGCGAGAACCAGGAGGTGCCTATACCCAAGTCCCACAACAAGGACGTGTCTATGAAGTCAACGATGATGCGGACCCCAAAGGAAACTGGAACGACTCCGTCGAATCTCTGGGATCTGAATATGCCCCTGCCCCCACGCACGGCGGCCAAGACTACCTCCACCCCCAATCCCGTGAAGGCTCCTTCATCAGCACCGACCCCCCCGGCTCCCGCTCCCCGAATTTCCGCCCCACCCATCCTAGCCATCTCTCCACCGAACTCGGCACCCTTACCCACAACGACCTCACCGTCCCCGACGCCTCGCATGAGCGTTCCCCGTCGGCGACACGGCAGCAGCCAATCCGCACGGCGAGGAGTCCGCTAGGGAGAATGCCGCTGACGAGGACCAGGACGGGCGATGAGGCAGGCATTGAGATGGACCAGCGCGTGCGACAGAGGGAGGCGTTGATCGGGGGTGCGCAGCAGCAGCGGCAGAGGACGAGTCCGGAGGATGGGGAAGGAGGAAGAAGGGCGAGGTTGAGCAAGCCAAGGCCGTGAGAGGGGGGAGTGAGGGAGATGGGATATTCTTGAGGGCGTAGGGGAGAATTTTGGGTGGTGGTCGAATGAAGGGGTGGTGAGGTGAGGTGGGATTGTACATATGCATGACGGTGATGGACGTCGAGTTGATGGCTACTAATATCTGCGGCATTTGCTTCGGACTTTCGAGCATTACATTATGTTGGGTCCATTAGGCACCCTATTCGGGTTTTCAAACCATTTAGATGATGGCTAGATCATTTCGAAACGCGACATCTTGAAATTCTCCATACATATGCGCAACGTTCTGAAGAACCACACGAGGTAAAACCACCATGATGTGCGTAATGCCTACCTGCAGGCTCGGCAACCCTCATACTGTACATACCAAGCAGAAGTCGCCCCTCAGCTAAATTGACGGATCCCCCCCCCAGCAAAAACAAAAAAAAGGAACGCCAGCTACTCAGAAGAACGCTGAAAGTCCAACCATATGAAAAAAAATCCCTATTCTACATACCATCCCACCCCCCCCCCCCAAAAAAAAACTCTCCCTCATCCTCCCATCCCGTTCTCTGTTTTTCTTCTTCCTTCCTTCTACTGTAAATTCGCTCGTTCATCGTTTGGCTCATGCACACAACCCCTTCCCTAGCTTACCAGAATCCTTGGTATCTCCTTGCGTGTGCAAAATGTCTTGAGTTGGGATTGTTGGAAACAGTACTGTTACCCCTGTGTGGTTGGCAATCTCGCTTAGCCCTATAGGGCGCGGGAGTCAGAGTCTTGGACCTCCTTCCTCCCTCCGTAGTTCCTACTTTCTAGAGTTAGTTCAATCAATGCATACACATGCACATACTCCTTTTTCACTCAATTTCAACATTCATCTGCTTATAGTACTGATTTCAGAGCTTTTTCCCACGCTGCAGAAGGGTCAAGAGTGTCTTATTAATATGTGAAAAAATCTTTTATGAGTGAACTCGCTATTTCATTATAGGGAGAGAAGGTCATAAGAGCTTGAATAAAGCTAGAGATTTGAGCTGAGTATTGCTCTTGACCATTAATCTTTTTTATATGAGACGAGATATCTATGCTAATTCTTTCAAAAAAACATGTTTGTCATATTATTCGACTTGATTGATATTTCGATTTGCAAGAAACAATAGATGCGGAACTTTCGTGCTTCGATGTTAGAACGGTTTCAAGATAAAGAAGGATAGGTTAGAGTACTTTACATGTGTCATGTACGGGTGTAGCCTTTATCCGTCGATGGAACAATCAAAATCTAATTACTACCAGTATTCATTTCCTCTTATTTTTGGGTGAGGGTCGACCTGATGAAGCTGTGGCTTCCGGGTATGGTGATAAGGCGCGTTGTGCTCGTGGCGGTAAAAAGGGTGCTTGGAAGGAAGGGTGGGTGAAATGCGAGGGACACGAAATGCTTGGATGTGGAAATCAAGGCTGGGATATTATGCTTTTTGCCATCTGGTCATGTTGCACACTTTGAAACGACTTTTCTGAAGGATTACTCTATTCCATAATTTTTAGACCTTTTTCTTTTTCCAAAGTCTTTTGGTTTTTGTGTAAAACTAATAGTTGGACTTTATACATAAAAACGGGTCTCATGATCTGTATCGCGTTTTCCACTGCAGGACATGTAAACCTAGGAAATGTTAAAATGGAAGGGAATTGTTTGGCTAGTCGATTGATAATAGTCGTCTGGTTCGTTGGATTGAGAGAGACTAGCATGGTGAAAAACTTGGAGCGCAGGTTTTTGACAATAAGTCCACAGCTCCGTATTCTTTAGTTGTGAATCCAGAACCTCGCGGCTATAGAGCAACGAAGGTTTCGATTTCGCTAAAACGGAGAGCTGCCGCAACCCTCCCCGGAGTATTTCCCATCTGGTTCAAGGGCTTGAGTGCTTTTATGATAGACAAAGCAACCGTTTGGTCCGCGGCAGACACTGGGGAAGTCATCCAACCCTACTGTCCATCACTTCGAGGTATCTGCTGAGACCGGTGCCGCGTTGTATCCCACGCGGCCAGCACCACCACCAAAGAGGTTTTCGATGAAATTTGATTTCTTAAGCCGCAGCCAGCCACCACCCGAGAGGTCGTTGGAGATAGTTGGTTTTCTGGGCTGCCGCGGGCCAACACCTGCGCCGAACAAATTAGAAAGCACGTCGAGCTTCAATAGCGTAGAATACAAAAATTGACGTACTGAAAGGGACCCCAAAGATGTATTGGCCGACAGGACTGCGGAAAATGCCTTTTTCTCCGTTCAGCTCGGTATAAATCGCCCCGCCATACATGATTCGGTCCGGATAGACAACTTCTGGAGACGTAGCAGCGACCGTTTGGTTTGATACAGTGTACCATGCGCCTCCAACCCCCGAGGCGTCGCTGTACTCGAGGCTTGGCTCGCCATCACTGACTACATCGCCCAAGGTGGGCCCGCCGCAAGAGTATCCCGTGCCCTGTGCCCGCCACACGCTCAGGTATAGCGAGACAGGAGGGAGTTGGTTGAACTCGACAATAGTGGCGCGGAACCATCCGTGACCGAAGCCAAGAATGTTCAAGTCAAGGGGCTCACAGCATTTGGTCGCGACAATGTTACTGCAGGTTTGTGCGGCCCAGCGTTGCGGGTCCCTGACAAGGTGGCTAGTGGCAATCGTGACTTTTGCTTGCAGAGTTGGATTGGGTAGAAGTAAGAGCAGAATGAAATTTAGGAGGATAAGATGCATGGTCGAGTAAGATATTCTGCAAAAAAGTTCTATGACTTATGGCAATGCTCTGAATTCGAACAATAGATGCGCCGAGGGAAGACCTCAAATTTATCACAAAACAACTATGACGTTCTCAGTAATGATGGCGGCTCAAGTTCCATGCGCTTCGACTGTGAGCATGAGCTGAAACATGCCAGCGTACGCGAGGTGAATAGGCATGCATAATAGAAGAATCAAGGAAATACCTAAGTAATGAGCGAATACTCGCCGGGCAGATTGAGAATTTGGGAGAGATTTAGGCCAGGATGGCTGGCATCAAGTGGAAAAACGAAGTAGGAGTCCACACCTGAGTAACCACAAAAGTCGGACCACCTGCTTTGAAGCTTCTCCGGTCCCATGGCCCCTGATCGCATCGCGGATAAAGTGCTGTCGCATGTTTGGGGACTCGAGGCACGGTGTTAATCTCACAGCGTATGTAGACCTCGTCGTACTTACTAAATAGATTCACTACCGCCAAAGTGGTCCCTCACACTCAAGACACCGCCACCCAATATACTAAATATCTCTCTCATCTAACCCTTCCTAGTTCGAATACTCACTCTTATCCAATCGCTAGAAATTGATCAGCGAACACCCTGGGAACTAGATCCAATGTCCTCATGCGTCTCCCAAAACCTCGTCTGCTCAAATCTTCCTCTGGCTAGGCCCACAATATCGAAGGGATCCAAAAGGGTGATGATGAAGGGTCGTTTGTCGTCCAGATAACCGGGTCCCTCGACCTCCGTCACGCTATCGCGCGCAAGATAGATCACATTAGACCTAGGTAAGTGGCGCAAAGGGTGAAAGACGTTGAGCAAGATGCCATTAGCGAGCATCAAGCTCGCTTCAAAAACCCAGAAAACCCATTCATGACGAAGTGCCGGGCTCCAAGCATTTGGCGATTGTTGATTATTGATTCCTGACGCGGCAGCAAAATAATCAACGGTGCGGTAGATTGTCCTGATAGTTATGAGTATGCAGCTGCAATACAAAACCACGAGCACATCGCGGAGTTGGTGGTTATAGACGCCAGCGCGGTGGCAATTGAGGTGGAATTTTGCGGCTACACCGACAAAGAGAGTCATGCAGGCGATTTGCAGCAGCAGAGCGGCTTCAAGAAGGAATTTGCCAAGGTGTTGCTGAGAGGTGCTGATGGTGCTGTCAAAAAACTTGGCGACACCGATGGCTGTCAAGGCTCCAATGACAGCGTCAAGACCAATGAAGGTGGTAACGACGCGGCCAGGGTGGATCAACTTATTACTGGAGCTGAAACGCCTTGTCATTTAGAAGATGGCATCATATCTACAAATTAAGAGATAATAAGAATATGGCGCCGAAACATGGGTGCAGCTGAGGATCAGTCAAGTGGCTATGACTGGACATATCTCAAGTAGGATAGCTTTGCGACATATGTGCAGTGGGATAGCTCTGTCGGGCCTAGCAGACAATGCATGCAGAAGGTGAAACAGGTATCGCTCAGAAACGGAAGAGTTCGAATTAAACACTTTTTCAACATCAGGACGCGCGTTCTACCTTGGATCTCTATTTCCATACCCTATTCACTGCCTTAGGAACCAAAGAAGATAATTGGGAGATCAGAAGAGCAGAGTTTATAGTCATGGTGGTAGACTCGAGCGTAGGGTATGAGGCCGACGAGCAAGAAAAACAGAAGCAATCAGTAAGCTGAATTGAATAGACGTTTGACGAAGCAAGACCAGCACGAGAGAGTTTTGTAAGGTTTAGGAGCGAGAAGCCTCGTATGGGGCGATGGTAGGCTACGGATCCTCTTCAAACTTTTCCTAAATAAACGACGGGAAGGTTGCGCGTCCCTATGGGTATCCGTACCCCGCCCTAAGCTCATCCATGTCCGAAAGACGACGTAGAAAAGAGCAGGTTGTAGTCGACGTCATTCATGCCCATCGTTTGCTTTGCTCCTGAACAAACGCTCGATATGCTCTCGTCGTTAGTTAAGCTTGGGCTCTGGAGGAAAAAACCAGTAGCTAAGATGACTTCATCTGCGTAGTCCAAGACAAAAAAAGTCGTCCACTTTCCCCTGACTTGACTTATCTGAAGAAAAGCAGAAAGAAAGAAGAAAATAATGACCGTCAACGCCCAAGGAGGAGGGAGAGGGAGAGAGGGACTATCAGCCGGCTTGCCATCCTGCCAGTCCCGTCCTGTATTGAGTAGTCACTCATGTGCAAGTTCAACCCCATATCCCTGGGCCCTTCTACCACTCTCAGCCCTCAAAGCCCATTCATCCTGCTTTGTGCCTTACCTACTCTGTTTCTCCCTATATCTCTTCCTTTGTTTAGTTAGTAGAAACAAATAGTGAAAGTATTAGTCTTCGCGAGCTTAGATGCAGGTAATCATGACCTCGTTGTTGAGTGCTGCTGATGGGGGAAAGAATGGTGCAGCGCATTTCAGTGTCTCTAGAGGAGAGTGGGGTCGCGGTCGGGAAGAGATGATTTCATAAGGGTTTGGTGAAGGGAAGGACATGTATACATCAGATATACTCAGAATTTTGGGCTACCAGATGACAATTTGGTCCTCCGGAGGGAGCACGGCTATCCTAATCAGGAATATGAGGGTGTAGAAAAGGAGCATAGCCTGAGCAATAATAGGGGCAGCCTAAGCGCGCAAGGGGGCCTATGTTGGCTCTTTGGAATTCCACTATAATTGGCTAGTATTATCTACAAGAAACCTTCGGCCAAATGCTGCTGCCCAGTCACAGTGACCATCCTTCGATCCTTTAGAAATTCTGTCCAGCTGTTACTTTGAAAGTCGAAGCCACAGATATGCAATGATTACTGTAACCGTCGTTAAACTCATACTCACAGCTATGTATATCCACATCGCCGGTAAAACGGACAAAAACTCTGGTTCGGCTAATTTAGGTAACTGAATGAGGCCGGTCGAGAAAACGGTCTGTAGGGTTAGCAACTACTAACATTGTCACGTTTGGAGGAGATTGACAACTTACAGCTAGAAAACTTGCGGGTAAGTAGAACGTTGCAATGAAAGTGACTATTTTCACAGAACGGGAGTCCTGCCTAGATTTTTCACTCATTTCTTTTAGACACTGGCTTTGCGCATTTCCTTCTGTGGTTAACTGCTTCAAAGTTACAGTATGGGCGTTGGCAAGGTCCGCTTTCCTGTAAGCCAGGAGCTTTGATAACTGTGTATGCGTATTTTAGTTACCTGGTTGCCTCCTGACAAGCAAAAACCTACAAGTCTTGAGGTGCTCTCCGCTTGCTTTTCAAGCACTGTGGCTGTACGGGTGAAACCGTTGATTTCCTCGATGAATCCAACGAGAAGATCCATCGTATCTGTAGCCGCTCTACCATTTTGGATTTCATTCTCGTTGCAGTCGTGCTTGACCATATAAGCTACTTGCAAAGTTGACTTGAGGATCTCTTGCGCTGTAGAGAGTTTACAACTGATACAATGCAGAAGTTGACAGTCTTCAAAACCAGTCTCATAATCGATGACTTTCGGTGAGAGTGAAGAATGTGTGGCCTTTTGGTTCTAGTCCTCAAAATTAAGTCTCGGTTTTTGGTGTCAGATTGCATTAATTGGAGACTCACAAACTGAAAAATCAGTCGCCGAATATCATTTAGATACCACCGCCAGTTCGAAAGACCGAGGCCAATTAGTATGGTATGCAAATGCAAAGTCTTCGATTGATTTGCAGTACAATGAAATTCTCTCCACAATGCAGCCCTGCACCGTGGAAATGGTTGAATAAAGATCCATACTGATTTCTGGAGTTTGTGATCGTATTTCTGGTAAATTGCCATCTGTCTAAGTGACCAAGGGTCCTTCAGGTTTACTCTTCCGTGCTTCTCAAAAGAACGCAACAGATAACAAATTTCTGTTGTGCGTTAGGGTGACGAGTTGTGCGGCAGGCAATCTTCCCTACCAGTATAAGAATCATCTTCCTTCTCTGACGAGCGAATGGTCTGGCGGTAACAAAGGCTAAAGAAGGGATCATCATCCCCCGTTGTTTTCGCTCCAAAGGCGTGTAACGCGTCAAGAAAGCTTGGGGACACAGAATGAGTAGCCAGTAGCTCTTTGGTGGCATCCGCAGATGCTTCCAGGCGGCTCCAGGAGGATGGCTGAGAGATGAAACTGAGCGATGTATGAGCTGCTTCCTATTGAACGACCTCTTTGATATGAGTCCACCTACAACATGGCGTCATGGTGTTTTTCGCTGTCTGGCTATATAGGAAATTAGTACGTAAGGACCAAACGTATGGGTTACATTGCCAGCAAATGAAAGTACCAAATCTATATTTTGTTGTGTCGTCACTTTCAGTAGTCAGCACCGCATTGGAGAAGATTAAAGTCCCGTCACCTTGGCTATTATCCTCCCTTCTCCATTCTTCGATGGTTCCCTTGCCAGAGAAGAGTCGGGATCCTTCCGAAAATAGCATCTGGTGTTGAGCTTCTAGGTCGACATGCCCATACACATCTTGCGATAGGCAGGCAGGATACCTGCTACCAGAATTTACCTCCATTGTGCTGAGCAATCTACCGCTCGCAGCGGTGTTACTTGAGCTTCACATATCGTCAAGAAAATAGTGGATAGGGGCTGTGGCAATCTCCGCCTAAATAATGGCTGGGGCCCGCTACTAGAGTTTCCACCTTTTTCCTCATAGATTGACTCCTATCCAGCTTCAACCTACCTACCAAATTCCCCATATGACCTCATGTTCCAACCAAAAAATGTACCTTCGAACAGCCCCTGATGCGCTGGCAACTCCTAAACCTGCGCCCGACACAGCTGAGGCTACCTTACTGTGGTGGAGCCATTTGGCACCCCCCACATACGACTGCGCATATTCGCTAAAGCTCGTGAAAACAGCAAGCTGATACTAAAATTCCTAGTATTAGCAGCTTTTAGTACGTGTTAGGGAAATTGCTTGTGCTCGATCAACATATCGCGCCAATAAGAAACAACAACGAAGTGATTAACCAAATTATTAGGGCTTGAAAACCTAGCGTCAATGTATTCCACTAGAATAAGTCTTGTAGCGAAGCCTAGACCCTAGTATATTTTACCATCTTGCCCCATGAGGTTAGTGAACATGCGTATCATGCATGAATGTCTTAATTATCCGAGTGTGTTACGCAAATATGCATATGCAGCCGCTAGAAAAAACGCTGCTACATCATACATGGCTCTAATAATATTTTACGTGTTTACTAAAGTAGTAGGATTTGCAATTACAGGGAGTCAATTGATCAGCACTGCTAAACTAATCTCTACAGTACTACCTCAGATTGTGGATGAACGCCCTGGCTGGAGTCATTGGGCGGGCTTGGCGGACGATCTAACGTCAGCACTGCTTCACCTTAACGTACACAGTACGGAGTAGTGCCCCGACCTTAGCTTGTCAGTCAGCCTGCCGCCAGCCACCTGAACCACCACCGTGTGGCGTCTGGCTGATGGACGCAGGCTGCAAGCTGGACAGGCCACAGGACATCAGTATGCCTGACGAACTGGTACGACCAGCAGCCTCGGTTTTTTAAGTTAAGACGGGTCTAGGTAAAGTAGACATGTCGCCTCTAGCGGAGATGAAAGTGCGATTGCAAAGGGCTAGGGTATCCGCTGCCGGTCAGCCTCTTCGCGAATTTGTTCCGGATGGATGCTTGCAACAGATTCTTACGGCTGAAGCCGTGCTCTCTGTTCTGGCAGATTCTTCGTTTCACATTCCTAGCCACAAAGTTGAAAATACAGCCCAAATCGTCGCTTCCGAAGGCCGAATAGTCTTTGCACTATTACTCGACTTGAGCTTGGAGCGTGAGCTTGGACGGTTCATTGAGTATGACTGTCTTGACCATGCCTTGCCTCTACATAAAAGTCAGCTGGAGGACATCATTCCGCAAGCCGCTGGGAATTTCGCAAAGTGTCAATGGGATTATCGAGCATATCGATTCCGGAAAGGCCAGTATCATCGCAAAGTGCGAGACGAGGAAATCTTACCGTACATGGAGCAAAAACGGATTGGAGGTGGTGGCTTTTCCTCTATATATAGAGTCCTCATCCATCCTGATCACCAAAATATTATCCCTGATTCTCCCTCTAGTGTGCGATTCATGCGGTCGAGATTATTTACTGGTGCCATGCTGACTTCATATGCAGGGCGTCTACCTGGTACGCAAAGAGATTCTCGCCTTTGGTAACGGAGTTAAGCCAGAATATGAGTCTGAGCTGCTTTTTCTACTTGGCAGCCTGAGACATGAGAACATTGTTGAGCTCCTGGTGTCTTATACTCAAGCTGGTGTACCCAATTTATTGTTTGCTCCAGCCGATTTAGATCTCCACGACTTCCTGCAACTTGAGAGCCGAATGGCCGGATTTGAGGAAAATGCCGTTGTCATCAAGGGTCTTCATGGTCTCTCCAGTGGATTGGAATATCTCCACAACTTCCGACCAAGGTTTCAAAACTTAGGAGAGGCAAAGGTATCTATGTATGGATATCACCATGACATCAAGCCAAGGAACGTGCTTGTAAAGGCGAACAAATTCATTCTTGCAGACTTTGGCCTTTCAAAGCTCAAGAACGTGGGAGAGAATACTACAACAGATTGGAAGGACACAACGTATGAGTACGGCGCGCCTGAGTGCCGAAATCCTGACAACTTTGCGCCCGGAAAGGTTGGACGAGCTCTGGACATTTGGTCTCTAAGTTGTGTTTTTTCAGAGGTTGCAATTTATTTGGAAACCGGGGCTGTTGGCGTTCTCGAGTTCCGAGAGAATAGGCTCATAGACAACATATATGGCAAGACACGCTGCTTCCACGACAACACGGCTCTCAGTTCACAGGTTGACAGCTACCTCACGGTCCTTGTAGAGAAAGCCTCATTTGAGCTTACGAAAGATCTTGTCGAGCTCGTACGAGAGATGTTTGTAACGAACCCGCAAGATCGGCCAAAAGCCCAGAAAGTCGACGTTAAAATGGCACAGCTGAGTCTTAGTGCGTTCATGTATTCTTTACGGCAAATCCTTGAGGACCGTATTCGAGATATTACCAGCTTGAACGACTCTAAGACATTCCGCGCGAGGCTTGTTCTAGAGAGAAATCGACTCTCGGCATGGGCAGGAGTCATTGGCCTAATGCCCGTTGCTGGCCATACGTATGCATCTAAACACATTACTCTGGCCCTTTTTCCTGCCATGATGCATGTATTGCAGTCCACTATCAGCGATCTGAAGATCTTCCAACGCTTTGATTCTATTCAAGATGACCACGATTTCATCATTTCTACAATGCATCATACGAACAAAAGCCTTTGCGACCACCTACCTGACCAGATAAAAACATCGATAGATGATGTCTTCGCTATTTTGAGCACGATGGTATCGGAATTGCAGCCTCTTGCAAGCATCGAGTCGGCAACCATGGCGGAAAGTGCTCCTCAATATAAAGATGTGGGCGCGGTTGCGGCAATGAAATACATGTCTATCCTATTGTCCAGTCAAAACCGTATAGTAGTCGTCAATCCACCAATAAGTCCAGCCTTGATAAGAAGGGATTCCCATGAAGACGACTTTCAAGTGTGTCCACAGACATTCTGGTACAGTTACGGTTACCAGCCAGACGAAGAAAGAAAAGTACTCATTGAATGGAAAGGTTATGGCACGCAGTGGACCAAAAGAATAAAAAGCAAAGAATTTGAAAAAATCGGGGAGTCAGTATTTATTCGCATTCAAGAGCTCGTGGAAATGCTGAAATTCAAACCCAAACCCTCGAATTTCCGAGTTCTTGACTGTCTTGGTGCATTCCATGATACTAAGCGTTGCGAATTTGGTATTGTCTACGGCTTCCCCAGTGAGGCCACAACCCCTGTCAGGCTTCAGAGACTGCTACGGCGTAAGAAAATCCAAGAAGTCTTCCCAGATCCGAGCCAAAAGCTTGCCTTGGCGAAAGCTCTAGTAGCTTCGATTCATATTTTCCATGTCTCCGGTTGGATCCACAAGAACCTAGATTCATACAATGTTTTATTTTTCTGCACATGGAAAGGCGGTTGGAAAGATTTGGATTATGGTAAACCTTATGTGGTAGGGTTCAATCACAGTCGTCGAGATGGGCCTCTTGAGTATACGGAAGGTCCAGACTATCCGACCTCGCAAAAAGAATATCAACACCCGAGGTATCGCGATGGGTCGAGTACATACCAAAAGGTTTTCGACTATTACTCACTAGGTCTTATTCTTTTGGAGGTTGGCACGTGGAACTCTTTAAGTAATTTTTATGATCGTTACCCTACGTATTCTCCTCTGGAGCTAAAAGAAGAGTATCTCAGGTTCTGTAAGCAGGAGTTAAGGATGATAATGGGAAAGGCTTATTCTGAAGTTACTGAATCATGTCTCCGGTCGGATGATGGCTTTGGCGAAGTCAAGGGATGTACGGATCTGGATTTCCAGGAAGTTGTACAGAAGCTACAATCATGCGTGTTCTAGGTTGCATTGCATGAGGACGGGGCACGAACGCACTGTCGTACTTAAGAGTTGACCGATCCGCTGATACTCTATCTACTTGACTGCCCACGTTAAGAGGCTGTTATCCCAGAGCTAACCTGCCGGTCCTAGCCTCATTATATCCTACTAGACATCTCTTTAGCCGTAGTGACGTTTCTGTGGAAAGGACCGTCGAAGTGCATAACAGGGTCTATTTCTGAATAGAAAGTTGTTCCTCCTATCCGAATTTAGGACGAGGATGGGCCTACGATAGGGGAAAGTACCGTTGTAAGCTTCCTTGGAATCCTCAGTGTATAGCTATCATCGACATGCTAACCCACAGGTATAAGCCAAAAGCTAGGCTGTTGCAGGTTTGGACTTATACGTACATCGATAGTAAAGGATCCAATCCCGAACAGCTGTTTCAACAGCGCTAAGAGAGCGGCTGAGTTGATATATCGTGCGTCTAGAGTCTGGATCTGCATTGGAGGCACGCTTTTTCTTTTAAAAGCGATCAATGATTTCAGTAAAGGTCGATCAAGTAATACGATGTAGCCGCGCATAGAAGTGTAGTACTGTAAGCAGAGACTATGTGGCTGACTGTGGGCCACGTGGCCCTGCAGCATGTCGGACGCAAGGCTAAAAATTTTGGAGTACCTTGGATTCCAGCTTCTGAGCATGAAAGGCAATCGAATATTTCAACCAGCTCGTGATATGGTATGTTGAATTACTTATTCCAGTTCAAATCACGAAAAAAGACCGAGTACAATCTTTTTACTACGGCTATAATGGACTTGTTTACCTTTGGAGGGTATCACCCTCACAGCAGCCTTAGCAGAGCAATCAGAAGACCCGAGGAAAGAATGCACAACAGCTTCCTCCGCTTCCTCTCGATTGCGGTAGCACTAAAAGTCAATATATTCCCTCTCACATGGCAACCTGCCCTTGAGGACCTAGGAGAGGGCTCCACTGGGCAGATCAGCCAATCGCCATTGAATTCTCAGACTTCTTTCGCTTTTAAGCGGTTCACTCGAGTCAACAGGAACCCAGAAATGTCGGATGCGGAGCTCCGAAAAGTACAGTATGAAGCTTTGATCTCTGAGATGGTAGTATTGAGCCATGCCGATATCTACGACCATCCGAATATTGCTAATCTGGAGGGTGTTTGCTGGGAGGTTATGCCAGAATCTGAGGAGGTCTGGCCCGTACTCGTATTTCGGAAGGCTGAAGGTGGGGATCTGAGTCGGTTTCTATCTCTTCCCGGAGTGGTCAGCGTTGATAGCGATGATTTGTTGGCCATTTGTGGGGAGGTTGCAAAGGCCCTTATGATTATGCACCGATGTGGTACGTTAATCCAAAATACAATTCCTAAAACCCCTTTTCGCACTGATTCCACGCAGGCATAGCACACGGCGACATCAAACCTGAGAATGTCCTAATTTCTAAGGGATCTGAGCCGTCAGTCTTTGGAGTCAAGATGACTGACTTTGGCTTTTCATGCTTTGAATGTACAGATAACGAGTTGGTACGAGTTGCTCGGAGCCGGCCTTGGGAGGCTCCAGAATGGCACGATAGATGGTTCCATCTAAAAGATATAAAGAAGATGGATGTCTATTCCTTTGGTCTTCTTTGTTTGTGGATCTTATTCCCAGAGGATAATCTTGTCGATCCAGACTCTGTTGAAGTTAACATAAGCTTAGCATTTTCCGGCAGCGATGAGACAGCTCTTGAGAGACTATATGTGCTCAAGCGCAAAGACACGCTTAAGGAAAGTGCGTTGCGGCTAATATCACAGAAAATCGGTTTGAACGAGAACGTTTGTTTGCGCCTTCAGCGCGTTTTTAGTTTATCTCTCGCCAAGAACGCGGAGAAGCGGGCTTACGACATGCAGACCTTCGTTGACCTACTCTGTAGCGATGATAATCTTGAGTACGTAGCTGTTGATTATGGTGGCTTATACTACTAAAGAGTGGTAGGGAAATTGACCGTAAGAGAACATCCGTTGCTATTACCATGCCATCTTGGCATGGCAATCTAGAGGTAGGTATCTCCAGGTGATATTAAAGCAGATCTAATTATTGAAGCTTGCAAAATTTCACTTCGATATCGAGGCCTGCGATTTCAGAGTACAGTCGTATGTTGCACAGCAATTGACTGCCGCCGCCAAAGACAAGGGTTGCACAGCTTGCTCGAGCAACGCAGCGTTCCAATTGGCGCAATGCTACTCATTCGGCTTTGGGGTTAAAAAAGATATTGAAATGCGTAAGCACTGGCTCCAGCAGAGTGAAATGAACAGCAACGACCTGGAGGAAGCACTAGAATCAATCCGACGAACTGAGCCATCGACTTTCTCTATGGCTCAATTGATAGAGCTAGGTTACCAAAATCAGCTAGCAGAAGACTATGAGAAGGAAGGAATATTACCCCAAGCTGCGGCTGAATATGAAGCTATGGTATCCTCAAGAGATAAGATTCTCGGGCCCGATCATTTCTCTACAACAAGGCTCAGGTATGTTCTCGCAGGTATCTTACATAGAAACGGGCAATTAAGAGAATCTGCGGCGCTCGTTGTGAGGATAATCGAATCAACAGAGCATGATCTCAAGACACACGGCGAGAACCGTCTTGTTCTCAAGAGCAAGCTATCGCTTATATACAAGGACCTTGGTAAGTTTGAAGACTCCGAGGTTTTGATGCAGGAGGTTCTAGAAGGGTATTCGAGCGGGCTTAAAAAGCACGAGGTTCCTCGAGTGGTTACCTTATTCCATCTAAGCTCGATTAGCTTGGAGCGCGGAAGAAATGAAGAAGCTGTCGGCCGGAGTCATACTGCCGCTATAGAGAGCACTTTAGTTCTTGGTCCAAGTCATAACAACAGTATCATGGCAAAAAGCGCTTTGGCCACGGGGTACGCTAGATTGGGGGAGCTCGAAAAAGCTATAGAGCTGAATGAAGAAGTGGCTCGAGTGCGCGAAGGCTCTCTCGGATCAGATGATCCAGACACGATCGAGACCCTCGACCGACTTGGTTTGCAGTATTACAAACTGGGTAAATATGAAATTTCCCAAGATCGTTATAAGCGTGTCATAGAGGCACGAGTGTTGCGTTTTGGTAGAAACGCCCCTTCAGTGATACGTGCTATCAGTTCTTACACAGCTGCACTCACCAAGCTCGGCCAGGCCAAAGAAGCAGCTGCCCTACAAGAAGAACTGCTCGCTGAGATAAGAACAAGCTTAGGCGTTAAAAACGCTGAAACCATCAACTTGATGGGGAACCTTGGTGTTACTTATCAAACACAAGGGCTATGGCACAAGGCCGAACCATTGGAGAAAGAGGTCTTCAGTTGTAGACAGGAAGAATTTGGCAATAAGCACGAGTATACACTCACCGCCATGTCTAACTTGTCAGATACCTTGGTTCGCCGAGAGAAATGGGACGAGGCTGCAAGGCTCTCTATCTCTGAATTTGAGATTCGGCAGACCATCTCATCCAAGCCAGACCAAGAAAAGCTCAAAGCTGTTAATAAAGCGGCCATGTCGCTGGCACGCCTCGAGAATTGGGAGGCAACCATCTACTACCTTGAGCGTGAACTAGCATGCAGGACAGCCCTAGGAAACAACGATCACACTGAGCATCTGCAAGTCATAGCCCTTGCGGCTACCACTTGCATGAAGCTTCAGCAATGGGTGATGGCTAGAGGCCATTTGGCGGCGTTTCTGGAGGCGAGCATAATACGGAACGTAGAAGTGAGGAGCGTTCATAGTGACACTATCCACAACCTTGCTATGTCATGCCAAGAGACGCACTTGCTCGAAGAGGCTGAACAGCTCTTCATCTTGGAGATACTTACACTCCAGCACTTTGACCCGGGAGACAGTACTACCCTAGAGGATAGAGTCAAAACAGTCATAGAACTAAAGAAACGGCAGGGGAAGCCTGTAAATCGTATCACCTTCAACCCAAGCTCGATTATTGAGCGTGCCAGACTCGTGAAGGAACAGAAAAAGGATGATAATGAATGAAGTAGGTTCCCACCTGTACGTTGGGCGATGTTAGTGCAAGCGTAATCCCATCCATCGCGTTCCCAATTTTGCAACTGCTCTAACGTTCCTAGCTTAAGACACTGCCCACCGGGCTTAAAGGAAGAATGAGACGAGGCAATCAGCAACGATGGTTAGGACAATGAAGTTGATGGCGCGTAGAACGTACAGAGTCGATTATGTCTAGGGCGCTCTGTCATCTCAAGTTAACTGAATGAGGATGTTGCACAGAAATACAGTACTTGTTATGCTATCTAATCATTGCTTCGACTATGCCCGTACCCTCATTTTGAGGTGTCAGGTCTGGAATAGTCTCAATGGGATAAGTTGGATCATGTGCGACCAGCATTATATTTCGGGCGTTATGGGCGGCGGCATAGATATGGACAAGGATTGTTTTGTAGCCTGGATTGGGGCTGGGGAGGTTAGTTGCGAGATACAGATATAAGATACCGGTGGTTAAGCACCAGAAATAGGGGGGCGAGGGGATTATTTGCCAGGCCGAGTACCAAGGAACGATCCAATACAAAAGCAGAGGAAAAGATGTATTAGATACAGCCAGAGATAACGTGACGGTTAAAGCTTGTGCAACGCGCTCCTGGAACCTACGACACGATCGAGACGTAGCATGAATTCCCGCTGCCTATTATGGCGGGCAAGGTGCCTTACTGAAGTTTAATTAGATCTGTTCAGGTTAATCGTTAGTTGGAGGATTGTAGGATCTAGTATATATCAGAAACTCGCCTTGCAAATCAGGTCGGTGAGCCTCAATTGTGATTTGAATTCCACACTGAAGCAGGTCCTAGTCCTCAATGATCTGGTGTTGACCCTATTGAGAAGAAAGTTTGCCAATATATATTCGCAAGGCCTGTGAACGCTTTACAATGATTCGGGAAACGAAAAGTTGATCTACAAAGGCCCTGGCTACTTCTCTCTGTAACGCTATGAGTATTGCCTCCGAGCAAGAGGTATAGAAGTAATTAGTAAGCTGAATCGCGTTGAGTTCGTGAATCATCTCCAAGGTTCTTCTGGAGAAACCATGGGAAGATTGCGCGTCCCTATGGCCAGTCTTCTTCAGCCGCTAAATTCTTGTTCATTAGCATCATAATTCGCAATGAGGAGAGCAAAGTATCGTCAGTGACAATCGTGATGGTGGAACTTTGATTGGGGACCTTTTCTTGGAAGTCTTGAATTGAAAAAGTTCACAGGGAAACCTGCCAAAGACGCCAGTCCCCATCAGGTAAGTAGGTAAACTCGAAGTTTCTTGAAATTCTGTGAAAAGATTTGTCGGCATCTCGCCGTGTGAAGGAATCTTGAGTGTGCCTTTACGTCTCATCGCTCAAGTTCTTGTTATGTTCACGCTCGTTTGTATAATGTCCTTCGGTTTCTCTGTCGGTGACTTCCTTGCAGGCGCTGCTTTGGCATACAACACCTACAAAGCCTCATCAGACCGCGAAGGGTCTTCCAAACAGTATAGGGAACTAATCACATCACTTAATATCGTTCACAAAATCCTTCTGCGAGTAGAACAAATACGCGTTTCAAGCACCTTCGCGCAACCCACTCTCAACGCGCTATTGGTTACAGTCAATAGCGCCAATGAGTGCATGGTGTCGTTCTTAACAGAACACGAGAAATACGCTGATAGCCTTAGAGACGGAGGATCAGGCAATACCATTACAGACACTTTTAGGAAGGTTAAATAGAATTTGTCAAAAATCTCAGAAAGACTTTGGACACAATGCTTCTGTCCATCAATTGTTTGATACAAATGACTCAAAACCCAGTCAAACTCATCAAGTAATAAGTCGTTGAGATAGACGCAATAGTGTGCAAATCGCTAATCAGTTTAGGACTTTTCTTTCGGAAGTCCATGAGATAGAGGAGATTAGACGTCTTAGCTTTCACGCTGGTCCTATGGTTCGTTGGCCGCGTGAGCCAATATTTGGCTCTGAACGCCTCACGATACTCGAAACTATTTCGCCAGATCACCTTATGGGTCATGTAAAAACTGCCGAGAATCCTAGTGGGTCAAAAATTGCACCTTGCAGGATGTTACGCCGAACCGCACTTATCTAATACTTTTAAAAGACTTCCAACTACAACCAGTACCAATGCAATTCTTCAGACCTGGACGGGTGATTTCGGTACTTATGAACTCAATGATCACAGTCCACCAGAACACAGAAATAAGTATTGCCATTAAAGACAGACTTTTCCGCTACCGCCCTCATCCTCTTTGAGCAATTACATTGGACCAATTCTCACTCGTCGCTTTGTGGTGGTCCATGAATGCTATGAGAATGTCTGTGCTTGGGCATACACACATATGCGAATCGAATTTGTGTTGACCAGCCTGGTCAGGCCATGCATGCCGATCACCTCCCAATACGCAGGTTTCAATCCTCTAGCCACCTTATCATTTAAGGCAAGACACCATCGTCCAACCTTCAGCGAAATACAACATCTCACAGTAGAGATCCATCCACCGCATCCGGACGGACCCATCGACATGCTTCGCATCTGAAGAAGAGTGCAAAGACTATGTGCCGACCTACGCACCACAAACCAA